>OHUR01000609.1_pt1 | contig 12334 bp, 7 predicted proteins | sample 1579251 | NCBI WGS metagenome assembly OHUR01 (sample SAMEA3882528, study PRJEB24775) | human gut metagenome | biome: human-associated habitat; feature: intestine environment; material: feces | place: Netherlands | collected 2009/2010
GTGCACGACAGCAAGCGTCTATGAGGGGGCAGAGAACTGGCCGAATCTGTATGCCGGAGCCTTTAGTGTGATGCTTTTGATACTGTTTGTGCTCAATAAAAGGATTAATTGGAAGAAAAAAATAGCTCCCGTATTGTTTGTGTTGTTTTTCATGGCAAGCTTTGCCAATAAACAGCTTGACTTTATATGGCACGGACTGCATTTTCCGGATTCGCTGCCTGGCAGACAGTCGTATCTGTATGCATTTCTTGTATTGACCATAGGCTATGCTACAGTAAGAAAGTGGCGTGGCATAAGACTGTGGCATATTGGCGTGGCAGTGGTATTTGCATCGGCGCTTATGGCAGTAAGCACGATGTTTGCCGGTGAGGATGTGACAGAGTATTATGCAGTTATCATAAGCATATTGTTTGTTGCGCTGTACGGCATTATGACAGTACTTTTAAAGCTTGCAGCAAGGAAAAACAGGGAGCTTTTGATGGTCATAACATGCGGTATTGCGATTGTGGAGCTGGCTGTCAATATGGCTGTGACAGGACTTGGATGTACCGGCAGAAGCAGCTACAATGCCAATGTGGACGATATGCAAAAGGCACTTAAGCTGGCAAAAGAGGATGCAGCTGACAACGATGTACCATTTTACAGGGTTGAGGATACAGGCCGACTTACTAAAAATGATGGCACACGATACGGCTATGCTTCTGGAACACAGTTTTCTTCCCTGATGAATATAAATGTGAGCCATTTTTATCAGGCTCTTTATATGGAGGGAGGCAAGAATTTCTACTGTTATAACGGTGCCACACCTGTCACGTCAGCCATGCTTTCGGTCAGATATATGGTTACAAAATCAATACAGCCACAGAATGAGCTGACTACACTTGTTGGAAAATGCGGAAATCACTATCTGTATCGGAATAACTACACACTTCCGCTTGGTTTTATGATGGATGAGGGAGTGATTGATGCGTGGAAGCCATCCTCGTCATCGAAAATCTATTCGATTAATTCCCTTGGCAGGCTCCTTGGCGCAGCAGATGATACGCTGACCCTGACAGAGTGCATTCAGGACGAAAATCCGGGAACTACGACTCTCACCTTTGACCATGACGGATATTATTATGCGGCATACGATTCGTGTAGCACTGACAGTCTGACATTCAGCCACGGAGAGTATGAGACCACATACTCGAAGACCACTCACAGGTATCTGTTTGACCTGGGATACGTGAAGGCGGGGGAGACAGTTTCCGTTACAAACACTGCTGCCGATGCTGTACGATTTAATGTATACGAGCTTTCCATTGCTGCAGTTGAGAGTGCTTACAATACACTCAATGAGCAAACACTCTCGGTGGATGATTTTTCAGATACACACATAAGCGGACACATTGATGTGAAGCAGGCAGGACAGCTTGTGCTTTCTATTCCGAGTGAAAAGGGATGGACTATGAAGGTGGATGGGAAGGATGCAGAGTATGAGGATTTTTCAGATACCTTTGTGAGCATTCATCTGGATGAGGGAGAGCATGAGATAGAGCTTTATTATGAGACACCGGGGCTTAAGGCAGGTGCAGCTATAAGCGCAGGCTGTGTGGGTGTCTTTCTACTGCTTTTATTGTTGCGTCAAATAGTTAAGAGACGCAGCCGTTTAAAGTTTAAAGCGAACAGTGACAGATAGCGAATGCACTGACAGACAACGCATACTGTTCATTTATGCGAAACACAGAATGTTCAAATTGTAATAGTATAATTCAATAATAAAAATAAAACAGGAGATTAACAAAATGAACAAACAAAACAAAAAAATCGCACAGGAAAAAAGAAGAATCGAGAGAGAGAAGGCAGAAAAGAAGGCAAAGGTTGTGAATCTGCTGAAATTCTGGGTGCCGGTAGTGGCAGTCGTTGTGGTAGTCATAGTGCTAATCTGGGCAGTTGCGACATCGGGCGGTTCATCGTCAAATGGCACTGATGGTACGCAAGCTGCATCGCAGACCACGGATTCTCAGGCATCCGAGACACAAAGCAGTGATTCACAGACCGAGGCAGCAACACTTAATACAGAGGCTGACACGGTTGCGGAAAACGGAGATAAGGTAAATATTGACTACACCGGATATATGGACGGTGAAAAATTCGAGGGTGGAAGCACTGATGGACAGGGCACAGACCTGGTGCTTGGCTCAGGCAGCTATATAGATGGCTTTGAGGACGGAGTGGTAGGTCACAAGGTGGGAGAAACCTTTGATTTAAACCTTAAATTCCCGGATGATTATAAGGCAAATACAGAACTAGCCGGAAAGGATGTTACGTTTGAGGTGACTCTTAACGGTGTATACAAATAAAGAGGATAACACACATATATGGAAAAATCGTTTGAAGAGGTACTGGTACAGTTTTATGTTGACCAGTACAGGGAGAATGCGAAGAGAAGTACAGGTAAGCCTGTAAAGCTGGCACACTATATTCACAGGCTCAATAACAAAGCAAAATCAATTAAATATGCGCGATTTTCAAAAAACGAGACAATAGCACTCGACAAGCTGCATCAGGAAATAAAAAGGCTTGCATTGATTACCTACTATTCCAACAATAAGAATGCAAGGCAGATTTTAAATAGAGAAATCCTTCCGCAGCTCGTCAGGGTGGATATGGAGCAGTTTGATGAGAATGAGGCAGAGTATCTCACAGAGGATTTTCTAAAGCTTTTGCGCAAGGAGTATATAGGTGCGATATGTACAAGGAGCATGAAGGCGCTTTACAATGAGTACCGCAGCAAGGAGCTTAGAAGAGAGATTGTCACGCTGGTTCCGGCACGGCCGGAGCTTGAGTTTCCAAAAGCACAGAGCATGAAAAGGCACTTCATACTCCATATAGGCCCGACTAACAGCGGTAAGACATATCAGGCGCTTGAGAGACTTAAGCTGGCGCAAAACGGAGTTTATCTGGGGCCGCTTCGCCTTCTGGCACTTGAGGTATATGAGAAGATGAATGATGCAGGCATACCATGCACCATGCTTACAGGCCAGGAGTGTCTTGAGGTATCAGACAGCAGAATTACAGCATCGACAGTGGAGATGCTTGACTGTGACAAGGAATATGATATCGCAGTGATCGATGAGGCACAGATGGTAGCTGATGATGACAGGGGACATTCGTGGACCAGGGCAATTCTTGGTACACTTGCAGGAGAGATTCATATATGCATGAGTCCGGTGGCAAAGGATGTAGTCATTCATCTGATTAATCTGTGCCACGACGAGTATGAGATAAGGGAGTATGAGAGAAAGACAGCTCTAAAGCTGGAGGATAAGCCTTTTTCATTTCCACAGGATGTGAGAGAGGGCGATGCCTTTATCGTATTTTCAAAGAAGTCGGTACTCAATATAGCAGGGCGTCTGGAGGAAAACGGCATAAAGCCAAGTGTCATATACGGAAGTCTGCCACCGGAAATAAGGCGCAGGCAGATGATGCTTTTTAATGAGAAAAAGACACAGGTTGTCGTGTCAACAGATGCGATAGGAATGGGACTCAATCTGCCGGTCAGAAGAATTGTATTTCTGGAGGTGGAAAAGTTTGATGGAGTATCAAGACGTCCGCTTGTCATCTCTGAGATAAAACAGATAGCGGGCCGTGCAGGCAGATTTGGTCTGTATGATACAGGTTATGTGACAGCTTTGGGACAAAAGAATCTGAATTATCTGAAGAATACGCTAAATATACCGGAGCAGGATATTGATATAGTAAGTCTTGGCTTCCCGCAGGTACTCCTTACAATGGATGCGCCGCTTGATGCGATAATTAAGCTCTGGCATGAGGCAAAGCCATCAGCACCGTTTAGGAAAATCAATGTCGATGAGATATTGTTTTTGTATGGATATGCGTATAAGGAGCGATACTTTATCGCAGATTTTGATGACAAATATCTGCTTTATAAGATGATTACATGTCCTATAGATATAAAGGACAGGGAGCTTGTCAGACAATGGCTGCGCTACTGCATGTCGTATACATCTGATATATCTCTCGACAAGCCTGATAAGCATTCAAAGTATCAGGGGCTCATGAAATACGAATCCTATTACAAAAAGCTTGATTTGTACTATCAGTTTTCAGTCCGCATGGGCAAAATTGTGGATGAGGACTGGCTTGAAAACGAGCGCGACAAAACACAGGCAAAGATTATGCAGCTTCTGTCAAAGAGCAAGGATGAGTATATTATCAGATGCCGGTATTGCGGAAGAATACTTCCGATTGGAAATTCGCGCAATATATGCAGAGACTGCTACAGCATGATACGCAGGTAGCAGCCGGCTTATATTTTGCGGTCAAGTCGTTGAATTTAGCTGTCCAATGTGGCATAATAGAAATAAGACCAAAATATGAATGGAGGAAGTTTTTATGGCAAACAATGAGTTACAGATTGCCGGCTCACAAGGGGAACTTAGAATCCGTCCTTACGAGCACCACGCAAAGTATTATGAAACAGATCAGATGGGTATAATCCACCATTCAAACTATGTCAAGTGGATGGAAGAAGCAAGACTTGATTTGATGGATCAGATAGGACTCAACTACAGGCAGATGGAGGATATGGAAATCATAAGTCCGGTGCTGTCGATATCGGTAGAGTATCACAGTATGGTACATTTCGATGACACGGTCGTCATCTACACAAAGCTGCTTAAGTATAACGGAATAAAGATGGAGCTTGAGTATGTCATGAAGGACAAAGAGACAGGCGAGCTTCGCACCACTGCAAAAAGCAGCCATTGCTTTTTGAACAAATCCGGCAAACCAATCTCATTAAAGAGAATGTATCCGGAATTAGATACAAAATTTTTTGAATTTAAAGAGGCATAATAAAATGATACAGGATAGATTAAAAGCATTGAGAAGCGAGATGGCAAAGAGGGGCATCTCGCTGTATGTGGTACCTACTGCTGATTTTCATGAGTCAGAGTATGTAGGAGAGCATTTTAAGGCACGCAAATATATTACAGGCTTCACGGGCTCAGCAGGTACCGCAGTCATCACTATGGATGAGGCCGGACTATGGACAGACGGCAGGTATTTTGTGCAGGCGGCTGCGCAGCTTAAGGATACCACTGTAAAGCTCTTTAAGATTGGCGAGGAGGGCGTACCGACAGTTGATGAGTATATAAAGGATACTCTTTCGGATGGCGGTGTAATAGGTTTTGACGGCAGAGTGGTAAATGCCGCATGGGGCAAAAGGCTTTCTGAAATCGCAAAAGAAAAGCACGGCAGCATGTACGTAAATGAGGATCTGATTGACCTTATATGGACTGACAGACCACCTATGTCAAAGGCACCTGTCATGATTTTTGACAATAAATATACCGGTGAGGATATAAGCTCAAAGCTTAAAAGAGTCAGAGAGCAGATGGCACAAAAGGGTGCAACCATTCATCTGATGTCATCACTTTATGATATCGCCTGGCTTTTAAATGTCAGGGGAGGCGACATAAGCTATGTGCCTGTAGTGCTTTCATATCTGGCACTGTCACAGGACAGCTGCATATGGTTTTTGCAGGAAGAGGTTGTGACAGAGACTCTTAAGGCATACCTCGATAAGAATGGTATACAGACAAGACCTTACGATGATTTTTATGAATATGTGAAGCATATTGATGAAAAAGAGACAGTGCTTTTAAATACATCGATTGTAAATTACCGCATCTGCGACAGCCTGCCGGATGGTGTTAAGGTGATTGATGCGGAGGATCCTACAGTTGTCATGAAGGCCGTAAAGAATGAAGTACAGCTTGAAAATCTGCGCAAGGCACATTTGAAGGATGCAGTTGCGATGTGCAAGTTCATGTACTGGCTTAAGACAAATATAGGTAAGATACCCATGACAGAGATTTCGGCTTCAGATTATCTTGCATCGCTTAGAGCTGAGCAGGAGGGCTTTCTTGATTTGAGCTTTGCCACAATATGCGGATATGCTGATCATGGTGCTATTGTGCATTACTCTGCAACAGAGGAGTCTGACAGGCAGCTTAAGCCTGAGAGTCTTCTTTTGGTTGATTCAGGCGGACATTATCTGGAGGGAACCACAGATATCACGAGGACCTTTGCACTAGGCCCTGTGACTGACGAGATGAAGGATATGTTTACGAGAGTGTGCCGCTCAAATATGAACCTGGCAAATGCAAAGTTTAAGGAGGGATGCTCGGGCCTTAATTTTGATATTCTGGCAAGAGAGCCTTTATGGGAGATTGGCATGGACTACAATCACGGCACCGGACACGGTGTGGGCTATGTGCTCAATGTTCATGAGGGACCAAACAGCTTTCACTGGAAGCAGTACCCGGGCAGGACTGCAGAACGTGTGATAGAAGAGGGCATGGTCACTACAGATGAGCCGGGCATCTATTTAGAGGGCAAATTCGGTATTCGTACAGAGAATGAGCTGATTTGCCGAAAAGGCGAGAAAAATGAGTATGGCCAGTTCATGTATTTTGAGAATCTGACCTATGTACCGATAGATCTCGATGCGATTGATCCAAATCAGATGACAGACAGGGAAAAGGGATACCTGAACGCTTACCATGCTAGAGTTTATGAGCTTGTTTCACCATTTTTGAATGATGAGGAGGCCCAGTGGCTTAAGAAATATACAAGAGCTATTTAACATTACTGCCTGCACTGCAGTGTGACCGGCAGCGATTACAACAATATTATAATTGACAGTAAGGAAAGTATCAAAATGAGTGAAAAGCTTGTACTTATAGACGGACACAGTATTTTAAACAGGGCATATCACGGGCTGCCTGATCTGACCAATTCAGAGGGACTTCACACAAATGCAGTCTATGGATTTTTGAATATCATGTTCAAGATTCTTGACGAGGAAAAGCCTGACTATCTGACGGTGGCATTTGATGTGCATGCGCCGACGTTTCGTCACAGAATGTTTGATGCGTACAAGGGCACGAGAAAGCCTATGGACGAGGAGCTCAGGCAGCAGGTGCCTATGATAAAGGAAATACTTACCGCTATGGGCATTAAAATCGTGGAAAAGGAAGGCTATGAGGCCGACGATATACTTGGAACCTTATCTGTCAGGGCAGAAAAGGCCGGTATGGATGTCGCCATCATTTCCGGAGACAGAGACCTTTTGCAGCTTGCGACTGACCATGTCATGGTAAGGATTCCAAAGACAAAGAAAACAGGAACCGAGATAGAAAACTACAATACAGCAGATGTTATCGAAAAGTACGGCGTCACTCCAAAGGAATTTATCGATGTAAAGGCTCTGCAGGGAGATACGTCTGATAATATTCCCGGGGTACCCGGTATCGGCGAAAAGACAGCAGGTGCACTTATAGCAAAATATCACTGTATAGAGGCAGTACATGAGGACGCTGAGAATGTAAAGCCGCCAAGGGCTTCAAAGAATATAGTGGAGTACTGGGAGCAGGCGCTTATGAGCAAGGAGCTTGCGACAATCATACTTGATGCGCCGGTTGACTATGAATTTTCTGATGCAAAGCTTAGTGGCGGAGTAGAGTCACTCTACACTGAGGAAGCCTTTTTACTGTGCAAAAGATACGAATTCAAAAACATGCTGTCACGGTTTAACGTGGAGGCTCCTAAAAACAATGCCGAGGAGCATTTTGTGATAGTAAGGGACTTAAAGACTGCAGAGAGTGTGTTTGAGAAGGCAAAGGGCAGGGAGGTCGCTTTTGCGGTAGTACCGGGAGAGTCTTTGGAAAACAGCGAAAGTGATGGACAGCTAAGTCTGTTTTCGGAGCCGGTTTCTAACGATTATCTTGCTGTTTCGATTTGTTTTTCAGAGGAGGACATTTATTTTATCTGTACAGGTGATGAGATTTCAAGCAGCTTCCTGGATGAAAAATTAAATACCCTGGAAGTAAAGTCATGGATATCACCGGATTTAAAGACTAATCTGCACAGATTTAAGAGCAAAGAGATAAAGGCAGATGACAGAGGCAGATATTTTGACATGATGGTGGCTGCATACCTTATCAATCCGCTTGTCGGGGAGTATCCCTATGATGCGGTTGCAAAGGACTATCTGGGGCTTATGCTCTCATCTAAAAAGGATTATCTGGGAAAGCTTGATTTTACTCAGATGATGAAGGAGGATGAGAAAAAGGCAGTGGACTGTGCCTGCTACGAGGTGTATACTGCCTGGAAGTCAAAGCCGGTTCTTTTGCAGAAGCTAAAGGAAATGGATATGCTCACGCTTTATAAAGATATCGAGCTGCCACTCGTTTTCGTACTGTATGATATGGAAAATGAGGGTATAAGGGCTGATGGAATAAAGCTTAAGGAGTATGGAGACAAGCTTGCTGTTTCGATAACTGAGCTTGAAAAGAAAATATATGAGGCAGCAGGTGAAGAGTTTAATATAAATTCGCCAAAGCAGCTTGGAGTCATTCTATTTGAGAAGCTTGGACTGCCAAATGAAAAGAAGACAAAGACCGGTTATTCTACTGCGGCAGATGTGCTTGAAAAGCTGGCGCCGGAGTATCCCATTGTCGCGGATATTCTGGAATACAGACAGCTCACAAAGCTAAAGAGCACATATGCTGACGGACTTTCGGGATATATTGCATCCGATGGCAAAATCCATACTACCTTAAATCAGACAATCACTGCGACAGGCCGTCTTTCAAGCACAGAGCCTAATCTGCAGAATATCCCGATAAGGATTGAGCTGGGCAAGCTTATCAGAAAGGTATTTCTGCCTGAGGATGGAGATCTGTTTGTTGACTCAGACTACTCGCAGATCGAGCTTCGGGTGCTTGCGGCGCTTTCAGGAGATGAAAGGATGATGGAGGCCTTTAAGAATGGTCAGGATATCCACAGAAGTACAGCATCACTTGTGTTTGACACACCGTTTGATGAGGTCACAGACCTTCAAAGAAGAAATGCCAAGGCGGTAAATTTTGGTATCGTTTATGGCATCAGCGCGTTTGGTCTGTCTAACGACCTGGGGATTTCAAGGAAAGAGGCACAGGGCTATATAGACAGCTATTTTGTCAAATATCCAAAGATTAAGGAGTTTTTGGATCAGACGGTTTTGGATGCCAAGAAAAATGGCTATACAAAGACCATGTTTGGGCGTATCAGACCGATTCCCGAGCTGAACTCGAGCAATTTCATGCAAAGACAGTTTGGAGAGAGAGTTGCGATGAACTCACCTATTCAGGGTACAGCAGCCGATATCATAAAGATTGCCATGATACGTGTGCATGACAGGCTTCTTGACGAGGGCTTAAAGTCAAGACTTATCCTTCAGGTGCATGATGAGCTTTTAATTGAGACAAAGGAAGCTGAGAAGGATAAAGTGATTAAGCTTCTGGAGAAAGAAATGCGTGGCGCGGTGGACATGAAGGTATCCATGGAGGTTGGCACCGAGTGTGGCTATGACTGGTATGATGCGCATTGATGACAGAAAAGGAAATAGTATGATTTTTATAGGAATAACAGGTGGTGTAGGTGCCGGAAAATCGGCAGTGCTTAGCTATCTTAAGGAGCTTGAGGGCGTAAGGGTCATGCTCTCCGATGAGATAGCACATGAGCTGATGGAGCCGGGAAGCGACTGCTACAACAGATTAAAGGAATTGTTTGCGGGCGAACCGATATGGCTTGAGGACGGGCATTTTGACAGACCGGCACTTGCCGGAGTGATTTTTTCGAATGATAAAAAAAGAGAGCTTCTAAATGAAGTAGTGCATCCTGCAGTAAAGGAATATGTGCTTAATGCAGTTAAAGAGGCAAAAAAAGAAGGTCTTTTCATGCTTGTGCTTGAAGCAGCACTCCTTATAGAGGAGGGATATGGTGAAATCTGCGACGAGCTGTGGTATATTTATGCAAGTGAAGAAGTCAGAAGAAAAAGACTTAAGTCATCAAGAGGCTATTCAGATGAGAAGATTGACAGTATCTTTGCAAGCCAGCTTAAAGAAGCTGAGTACAGAAGGCACTGCAAGGAGGTTATCGATAATGATGGAGATATCGAAAACACGATAGCTTCAATAAATAAAGCGCTTAGCAAATACAAGGAGTAGTGGAAATGAACAATGTATTCGGTTTGGACATTGGTACAAGAAATGTTGTAGGAACTGTCGGCTATCAGACTGATGACAAGGAATTTGTGGTTACAGCACAGTATGTCAGGGAGCATGAGACCAGAGCGATGCTTGACGGTCAGATACATGATATAGGCAGGGTGGCAAAAACCATTAAGGAAGTAAAGGACGAGCTTGAAAAACAGACAGGACAGCCACTTGAAGAGGTGTGTATAGCAGCCGCAGGACGAGTATTAAAGACTGTCACGACGCATGTGGAGTATGAGTATGCGCAGGAGTCTGTGGTGACCGGCGAGGATGTCCATACGCTTAACCTGCTTGGTATAGAAAAAGCACAGGAGGCACTTAAGGAGGTTAACGATACAAGCTATAAGTTTTACTGTGTGGGATATTCTACAGTCAAATTCTTTTTGAATGATGAGGTGTTTATCAGCCTTGAGGGTCATAAGGCAAACAAAATAGGCGAGGATATCATAGTTACATTTCTGCCGGAGGATGTGGTATACGGACTGTATGCGGCAGTGGGACAGGCCGGGCTTAGTGTAGCCAATATGACATTGGAGCCTATCGCCGCTATCAATGTGGCAATTCCGGAGAACTATCGTATGCTTAATATCGCACTTGTCGATGTGGGAGCCGGAACGAGTGATATCTCAATCACAAGAGACGGAAGTATCATAGCCTATGGCATGATACCGCATGCAGGAGATGAGCTGACAGAAGTTATTGTGCAGCATTTCCTCGTGGATTTCAATATGGCGGAGAGCATCAAGCTTCAGTCTACGACAAGTGATACGGTTACATACAAGGATATCATGAGCATCGAGCACACAATTCCTGCACAGGATGTCTGGGATGTGGCAGCACCTGTTGTTGATAATATTGCACAAGAGGTATCGGCTAAAATCAGAGAGCTAAACGGTGACAAAACAGTGAGTGCCTGCTTTGTAGTCGGAGGCGGAGGCAAGATACACGGCTTCACGGAAAAGCTTGCGGAAGACCTTGACCTGCCGGAGGAAAGAGTTGCTCTAAGAGGTGAGGAAGTGCTTGGCGATGTGACCTTTGAGCAGGAGGATATTAAGAAGGATCCGCTTCTTGTCACTCCAATTGGTATATGTCTGAATTATTATGACCAGAGAAATAATTTTATCATGGTCAGATTCAACGGTGAGAGAATAAAGCTCTATGACAATAACAGGCTTACAATAGTCGATGCGGCGCTTCAGGCGGGATTTCCAAACGATGAGCTGTTTCCAAAGCGCGGCACCCCGATAAACTTTACGGTAAATGGTGTGGCAAGGCTTGTAAGAGGCGAGGCAGGAGAGGGCGCAGTGGTGACCATGAACGGAAAGCCAGCAAGCATCAACACACCGCTTGAGCCAAACAGTGAGATAGTCATCGAGCCGTCCACAGCAGGAGAGGCAGCAGAGTATAAGATATCGCAGCTTGATGAGTACAATCATTCTGTCATTACTTTTATCATAAACGGCAGAAGGGTTTCATGTCCTAGGTTTGTCCAGGTAAACGGAGAGCTTGAGCCGGAGGATTACAGCATCAGGGAAAATGATGTGATTGAGACAAGAAATTACTATACAGTGCGCCAGATTGCGCAGTTTATGGATCTCGTTATTGACACAGACCAGATGATATTTGTAAACAATGAAGAGGCTGATCTCGACACTCTTGTATATGAAAATTTCTCTGTTGAGTGGAAAACAGATGAATATGGTGTTGCAAGAATCGACAATAACAATTATAATGACACACAAGAGTCTGATTCAGATGATGCTTCGGTCTTAGCTGAGCAGGATGCAAACAGCACAGAGTCAGACAACACAGTGACCGGAACATCAGAGCAGATGATGAATCAGGTGCTTGATGAGCTGCATGATGATTTTGCTAAAGAAGCTGAAGCATCTGCTGTGCCGGAAAACGAACTGCCGGAAAATGAATTGCCAAAAAATGATATACAGGAAGATATACAGGAAGAAGACTCATCAAAAAATACAGTTACAGTAATTGTAAACGGTGAGCCTGTAGAGCTGTCCGGCAAGGATACATATATATTTGTCGATATATTTACCCATATCTCATTTGATTTACAGGCAGGAAAGGGCAGGGCAATAGCCACTGTAATAAATGGCAGAGATGCCCAGTTTTCCGAGGAGCTTCATGAGGGAGACCAAATAGAATTATACTGGAAAGAGAATTAACATGTTAGAATTATGCAGCATTGCCAGCGGCAGCAG
>OHUR01000623.1_pt1 | contig 12152 bp, 9 predicted proteins | sample 1579251 | NCBI WGS metagenome assembly OHUR01 (sample SAMEA3882528, study PRJEB24775) | human gut metagenome | biome: human-associated habitat; feature: intestine environment; material: feces | place: Netherlands | collected 2009/2010
CGTCCACCGTATCGGGATAAGCCAAGGCAATCAAGGCCGACTCCTCGTCAAGCGGACGGCTCTCGTTGATATTACCGTCCTGCAAAGCCAACCTACGTGCCGCCACATCCGTAATCAACGAACTGACCACACACGTCACCAGAATCAGCAGAATGGTACCATTCAGTACATCTTCGTTCAACAAGCGCTCTCCACTGGGCAGAATAATGTTGTAACCCACCAGTACCGCTGCCAGGGTAGCCGCAGCCTGTGCATTACTCAATCCGAACATCAGTTCCCGTTCTACTGCCTTCATGCGATATATTTTCTGTGTCAGCCACGATGCAATCCATTTGCCTAGCAGTGCCACCACAATCATGACACCAGCTACCTTAATAGAATCTATATGCCCGAACAATACATTCACATTAATCAGCATTCCCACTCCGATAAGGAAATAAGGAATAAACAAAGCGTTGCCCACAAATTCCAAATGATGCATCAGCGGCGCGCTATGCGGAATAAGCCGATTCAATACCAGTCCGGCCAGGAAAGCGCCTAATATCCCTTCCATTCCGATAAGCTCCATCAGGCCGGCACTTAAAAAGACCATGGCCAGCACAAAGATGAACTGAATGACCGGATCGTTGTACCGACGGAAAAACCACCGGGCGATACGGGGAAAAGAATATACGATGAAAAGGGAAAGCAGGATGACTTTCAACAAAAGCACAACGCCGAACCAACCTCCGTGCACCTCCTCACGGAACATGCCCGAGATGAAAGCCAATACCAACAAGGTCAGCGTATCGGTCACAATAGTTCCCCCCACCGCAATACTCACACTGCGGTTACGCGACACCCCGTATCGAATCACGATAGGATAGGCTATCAAGGTGTGCGAGGCATACATACTGGCCAGCAGAACGGAAGTCACCAAGCTGTATTTCAGAAGGAACACATTGCTGACGACGCCCATCGTCAGGGGAAAAACAAATGCCGCCAACCCCAACGTCAACGCCTGCCAACGAATCCGCTTCATGTGCTGCATATCCATCTCCAGACTGGCCAAAAACATGATGTAATACAAGCCCACGTTCCCGAACAGTTCAAAGCTGCTGTCCTTGTCTAATACATGCAAGCCGTATGGCCCGATAAGCACACCGGCCAAAATCATACCGACAATGTGGGGTATCTTCAGTTTACCCAATAAAATAGGTGCAAACAGAATGATGCTCAACACTAAAAAGAATATCCACGTGGGATCCGTGACGGGAAAATATGTAGACAAGTCGGGCATCTGCATGAGTATCTGTATTAAATTAATATGCAAAGTAACGAAAAAGTTTCCATTTTGTATGTCCAATCGTAATAAATTATCTATTTTTGCAACCGGAATCATCACAACTTCTTAAAAATTATATGAAATGAAAGTAGCAATTGTAGGTGCGAGCGGCGCGGTAGGTCAGGAATTCCTGCGTGTGCTCGAAGAGAGAAACTTCCCATTGGACGAATTGGTATTATTTGGTTCAACCCGCAGTGCAGGTTCCAAATACAAATTCCGTGGCAAAGAAATCGAAGTGAAGCTTCTTCAGCACAACGATGATTTTAAAGACATCGACATCGCCTTTACCTCGGCCGGTGCCGGCACATCCAAAGAATTTGCCGAAGACATCACCCGTTACGGGGCAGTCATGATAGATAACTCCAGCGCTTTCCGCATGGACAAGGACGTGCCTCTCGTCGTACCCGAATGCAACGCAGCCGATGCCTTGGAGCGTCCGCGCGGCATCATCGCCAACCCGAACTGTACGACCATCATGATGGTGACGGCTTTGCAACCCATCGAAAACCTGAGCCATATCAAACGTATCCACGTGGCCAGTTATCAGGCTGCCAGCGGTGCGGGTGCCGCAGCCATGGCCGAACTGGAACAGCAATATCGTGAAGTATTGGAAGGTAAACCCGTCACCGTGAAGAAGTTTGCCTATCAGTTGGCTTATAACGTCATCCCCCAAATCGACGTATTCCAGGATAACGGATATACCAAAGAAGAAATGAAGATGTTCAACGAGACACAGAAGATCATGCACAGCGACGTGCGCACCAGCGCCACCTGCGTCAGGGTATCCTCGCTCAGGAGCCATTCCGAGAGCGTGTGGTTCGAGACCGAGAGGCCGCTCTCCGTGGAGGAAATCAGAGAGGCCTTGCAGGCCGCTCCTGGCGTAACGCTGAAGGACGACCCGCAAAACTATGTCTACCCCATGCCACTGGAAAGCGCGGGCCAGGACGATGTCTACGTGGGACGTGTCAGGAAAGACCTGGCCGACGACAACAGCTGCACGCTTTGGCTCACGGGCGACCAGATAAGGAAGGGCGCCGCCCTCAATGCCGTGCAGATAGCTGAGTATTTGGTCAGCGTGGGAGACCTGAAGTAACCATGGTTTACCTCGCTTTCATACTGGGGCTGCTGATTGGGGCAGCCCTTGTTTTTGTCCTCATGGGCAGGGAGAACACTCGTCTGCGAGTGGACAACGCCCGTTTGCAAACCCAGCTGGAGCAGGCGGGCAAGCGCATGGAGGAGCGGCGGCAAGAGATGGAACGGCAGGTGGAAGCCACCAAGCAGGAACTGGCTCTCAGGACCCAAGAACTGCTGAGGCAAAACGCCGACCGCCTGAAGCAAGAGAACGCCGAGCACATGACGCTCCTCACCACTCCCCTGCGGGAGGCCATCAGCGAGATGCGCAGGGCGCTGGAAGACACCACCAAGCACAGCGCGGAGGACAATGCCTCGCTCCGCGAGCTGCTGGCGCAGATGATGCGCAGCAACCGCGAGATAGGTGAGCAAGCGGAACTATTGGCTAATGTGCTGCGCCGGGATAGCCAGGCCGCGGGCTATATGGGCGAGGTAATCCTGGGAGACCTCTTGGCCGCCCAGGGACTGGTGGAGGGCGTGCACTATGAGTCGCAACCCTACCTGCGGGACGCCAAGGGCAGGAAAGCGCGCAACGAGGACACGGGCTCCGCCATGCGTCCCGACTTCATCCTCCATTATCCACAGGGGCAAGACGTGGTGATAGACTCCAAGGTATCCATGGCGGCCTACGAGCGATACGTGAACGCTACGGACCCCGAGGAAAAGGCCAAGGCACTGAAGGCGCACATACAAAGCGTGAGGAAACACGTGGACGAGCTGGCGGGCAAGGACTACAGCCGCTACCTGGACCCGGGGAGGCAGGCCGTGGACTTCGTGCTCATGTTCATGCCCTTCGAGAGCTCGCTGCAGCTGGCGCTGGCCAACGACTCCTCGCTGTGGCACGAGGCCTTCGAGCGCAAGGTGTTCATCACCAGCGAGCAAAACCTCACGGCCATCCTCCACATGATACACGTGGCCTGGGTGCAAAACCAGCAAGCCCAAAACCAACGGCTGGTATTCGGCCTGGCCGAGCAACTGATAGACCGCCTGGGCGATTTCATCAAGCGATACACCGCCCTGGGAGAGAGGCTGGAGCAGGCCAGGCGCGCCTTCGACGATTGCGGCAAGAAACTCTACGCCGGCAACCAAAGCGTGGTGAAGAAAGCCCATGAGCTGATAGACATGGGGGCGAAGGAGAACCCCGACCGCCGCATACCGCCCGCCCAAGACGAGTTGCCGGGATGAGGGCAGCCCGCGGACGCGTCCCCCCCCCTTGGCTTGGGGAACCCGGGGATTTCCCTCTTGCCCCCTCAGGCCGCCTGCCAGAGGCCGGCTCTCCTTCCCGGTTCTCAAGGCAAGTTGTTTCGCGGCGCGATTCAACTGGTTTCGCCGGGGAAAACAACTTAATTCGCGAGGGAAAACAAGTTGTTTTCCCCAGCGAGACAATTTGGTTTGGCCCCCGCTTTTCGGGTTTAACTTCATTTAACGGGCTCGATGGGTGCTTTCTTGGGAAATATCCATACTTTCGCAATCACTATCGTGACCGCCGCCTTTACCTCTTCCTGGAGCGCGGTGACGGTTTCTCATCCTTAACCGCATACGCGCCATGACCAACAGACAACTCACCCTACGCGGCATTGACCGCGTGGAAGACCTCCACTTCACGCCTTTGGAAAAGAGCTACCTGAAGGCGCAATTGATAAAGACCTCGCTCGCCTACCTGGCGCTCATGGCGCTTACGCTCTTGCTCCTCGCCTGGGAAGCGTTCAGCTATCGCCATCAAGTGACCGTCGCGGCCGAGTGCGTATGGCTGGCCCTGCTCGTGGCCAACCTCTTCCTGCTGCCCAAGGCCGTGGCCTACAAAGGCTTTGCCATCAGGGAGCGTGACATCACCTACCGGTCGGGCATCATCTTCCCCAAGGTGACGACAGTGCCTTTCCGCAAGATACAGCAGGTGAGCATCCGCCAAAACCCGGTCACGCGCCTGTTCGGACTTTATGCCGTGGACATCGTGAACGGTGCCCAGTCGATGTCCGACATCAGCATCCCGGGGCTGACAGCGCAGACGGCGGAGGAAATCAAGGCGCTCGTGACGAAAAAACTCAACGGCAATGAGGATGGCCAATGATTTCTCACGGCCGCGCCGGATGAGCAAGAGCGCGCTCGTGGTGTTCTTCGTCAAGAACCTGCGAGGCAATACGGGTCTTTTCCTGTTATGTCTCGCCTTGAACCCGGGCTTCCGTGACGATGAGACCCCCTTGTGGCAAGCGCTGCTGATAGCACTGGCCATGCTGGCCGCGTTCCTGGTGCTGGCCGCCACGGTCGCTTTCGTGAACTATTATTACAGGAAATACTACGTGGAGGACGGAAACCTGGTTTTCATCCATGGCGCGCTGCGGAAGGAAAAGACCAGCGTCCCGTTGGGGAAGGTGCAGTCATTGCGCACGAAGCGTGGTCCCATCTACCGATTGCTGGATATGAGGGGCGTGTCGTTTGACACGCTGGCCTCCGCGTCGGCGGAAATAGAGCTGATTCTTGACAACGACGACTGGGATGCCCTGCTGAGCCGTGTGGAAGCGGGGGAAGACTCCTCTGAAGCGCGGGAAGAGGCCGCCTCACCCGTCCATGAGAAGACCATGGAGCAGAAGACCTTTAAACTTGACGTTGACAACGCCAACCTGCTGAAGGGCGCCCTGTGCCAAAACCACCTGAGGGGTCTCGTGGTGCTGTTCGGAGCGCTTTCCGCCCTGTGGAGCCAGCTGCAATCACTTGGCGACGGGGCGGTGACCTATGTAGTGGATTATGTCGATGCCCACTCTACCCACCTGTCGTTCTCTTGGCTGGCCATTGTCGCCCTGACGGCCATCCTCTACGTGGTCGTGTTGCTGCTGTGGACGGGCAAGGTGTTCTTGCGCTACGCCAACATGGACATACAGATGGGCGAGAGACAACTGTTCTTCGAGAGCGGACTCTTCTCTCGCGCCAGCAGCCGCTTCTCGCGTGACAAGATATGCACGCTCCGCGTCAAGCGGAACTTCATGGAACGATGGCTCCATTGCGGCACTATCAGCCTGAGGCAGGCGCTGAACGCCACTGACGAGCAGAATGGCAGGGACGTGAGAATCTATGGCTCTGACCACGCGGGCAAGTTCCTGGACTGGTGGCTGGGCACGGACGACAACGCCAGGCAGCCTATCATCTCCGCCCGCCCAGGCTATGGGCTGTTGGCATACACCATCAGGTTCGACCTCCTGGTCTCACTGGCGGCCATCGTTGTCTTGTGTGCTTTCGGACTTTACGCGTGGCTTCTCGTCCCTGCCTTCTATATGCTGGTCTCGTTGGCCAAGGGTTTTCTTGCCGTGCGCCACGGCGGCATCACGCTGAGAAATGGTTACCTGGAAGTCCGCGACGGCAAGTTCGCGGAAGCAAGGAATTACCTGAAATACGACAACATTGAAGTGGTACGCGTGACCGCCACGCCTTTCACGCCCCGTTTCCGCAGGGTAAGCCTGACCATTTCCACCAACGGCACCTCGTTCACCCTGCGGAGCCTGAAAGCCAGCGAGGCGAGAGACATTTACGAACTGCTGCTGTGCCGTGGCTGCCTTGACGAGGCGACGCAATCCCTTCGCCCTACAAGTCCACCACGGTGATGCCCGCCCCGCCAAACTGCACGTGCTCATCGGCATAGTGAGTGACGTTGGGCACGCTGGAGAGGTATTGACGGATGAGCTGGCGCAGTATGCCGTTGCCCTTGCCGTGGAGGATGCGCACACGGGGCATGCCCACCAGGATGGCGTCATCTATGAAGTATTGCACGGCCTGCAGGGCCTCGTCTCCCCGCATGCCCCTCACGTCGAGGTCTTGATGGAAGTTGCCCCTGTGCTCGTCTATGGTCTTGCGGGTCTCGTCGCTGATGCTGTAGGCGTTGAGGCTGGCCTGCCGCTGCTCGTTCTTGTCTTTTTCCGGTTCCTCCGCCCGCTCCAGGCGATCCAGCCGGGTCTTTGTGCGCATGTCACCGAAGATGACCGTGGCCATTTTGCCGTCTATGCTCTCGATATGGCCCACGCTGGCAAGTCCCTTCACCCTCGCGGTATCACCAACTTTCAATGGTTCGTTTTCCAGTTTCGGCTTGGTGGTAGCTTTTCTCAACGCCTTGGCGGCCTTGGATTCTTCTTGCTCCTTCTCTGCCATCCGTTTTTGGTGACGTTGCTTGCGTTGCAGGATTTGCTCCATCTTGCGCTCCAACGCCTCTGGGCTCAGTGTCTTCTTGCCCTTGGCGGCAGTGGCGGGGGCGGTTTCTTCCCCTAGGTTGGCCTGGAAGTCGGCCAGTTCCTGCCTCAGGCGTTTGGTCTCCTCCTTCTCGGCCTGTGCCTCCTTTATCTCGCGTATGGTGTTCTCTATCCTGCGGTTGCTTTCTTTCAGCATCTCCTGGGCTTGGAGTTTCGCCTTGTCCAATATCTCACGACGCTCGCGGCGCAATTCGTCAGCCTCTTTCTCATAGCGAGCCATGGCCGCGGCCAGGTCTTTCTCCCGTTGGTGCACGGTTTGCCGCTTGGCTTCCCAGTACCGCTTGTCCCTGACGATGTCTTGCAGGTATTTGTCACTCTGTATGTACTCGCTGCCCACGATTTGCGATGCCTTCTGTATCACTTCCTCGGGCAGTCCTATCTTGCGGGCTATCTCGATGGCGAAAGAGCTGCCGGGCCTGCCGATGGCCAATTGGAAGAGGGGGCGCATCTGGTGGCGGTCGTAGAGCATGGCGCCGTTCACCACTCCGTCGTGCGCGTCGGCATAGTGTTTCAGGTTTTGGTAATGGGTGGTAATCACGCCATAGGCCTGCCGCTGGCGGAAGGTGTCCACCACGGCCTCGGCGATGGCTGCCCCGATGGTGGGTTCCGTTCCCGTTCCCATCTCGTCAATGAGTATGAGGCTGCGCTCGCCGCAGCCTTTCATCATCAGCTTCATGTTGAGCAAGTGGGAGGAATAAGTGCTCAGGTCGTCCTCCAGGCTCTGCTCGTCGCCAATGTCTATCATGATGTCCTGGAACACGCCCGTCTTGCTCCGCTCGTCCACGGGCACGCTCAGTCCGCACTGCAACATGTATTGCAGCAATCCCACGGTCTTCAGGCAGACGGACTTGCCGCCGGCGTTGGGGCCGGAGATGATGAGCAGCCGTTGCTTGGGCGTGAGCGTGATGTCCAGGGGCACCACTCCTTCTCCCAGTTTCAGCAGAAGAAGGGGATGGATGGCGTGTGTCCAGTCCAGTTGCGGATGGTCTTCCACGGTGGGTTCCGTGGCCTTCAGCCTTTCCGCCAATGACACCTTGGCCTGTATGAAATCCACTTGGGCCAGGAAGCGGTAGCTCTCCAGCAAGTCTGTTACGTGGGGACGTATCAGCTTGGTTGTCTCTTTCAGTATGCGGATGACTTCTTGCCGTTCTTCCCTGCGCAATTCCCTTACGCGGTTGTTGGCCTCCACCACCTCGGCAGGCTCTATGTAGACCGTGCGCCCGGTGGCGCTCTCGTCGTGTACGATACCTGCCATCTTGCGTTTCATGGCGGGTGCCACGGGTATCACGAGCCTGCCGTCTCTCATGGTGGGGGTGGCGTCCTTGTCCACCAGGCCCTGCCCTTGCGCCTGCCGCAGTATGCTGTTGAGTGCCCGGGAGATGTTTCCTTCCGAACGGGATAATTCTCCCCTGACGCGGGCCAGCTCTGGAGAGGCGTTGTCGCTCACCTTTCCCCATTTGTTGAGCACCTTGTCTATTTGGCGGGTGATGTCGGTGAAGGAACTTACTCCCTCTGCCATCTTAGCCAGGGCGGGATAGGGGAAGTGGCCGTCGCCATCGTCTTGGCGCAACAGGGCGACAAGCCCCTGGATGGTGCCCAGCGAGCGGCGCAGGTCGAACAGCTCCTCTTCCTCCATGTGGGTGTTCTCCACTCTTATTCTCAGAATGGCTTCCCGGGGATCCAGGAAGTAGTCCATGGGCATTTCCCGCTCCGCGCTACTGAGCTTGCGAAACTCGCTCACCTGCGCCAGCCGCTCCGTCACGTCTTCGTGCCGGGAGCTGAAGGCCATCTTGTCCACTTGTTCCTTGCCCAGCGAGCAGAGGCATCGCTCCTTGAGCATTTGGCGTATCTCGCTGAAGCCTATCTTGGTTTCCAGGTTGTTCGGGTAAATCATGGCGCGAACTTACATATTTTTCCCGACACGGCCAAGGGATGGCGGACTAAATTGTGTTTCCGCGGTTGTCCGTCGCCAGAAGAATCACGGCATTTGAGAAAGCCGTGTTTCCGCCTGGCGAACAAAAAAATATTGGTTTTACGGTCTCATTCACGGAAATTATAGTATATTTGCCCCCTTGAAACGTATAGGCTTAAAAAATATCGCTATTATATATGATACAGAAAACGTTTATCGTGCATGGCATGAAGTGCCAGCACTGCCAGTCGGCCGTGGAAAGCGCCTTGCTGGACATCAGGGGAGTGAAGGAAGCCCAAGTCTCATTGGTGGACAACAGCGTGACCGTGGACTATGACGAGGGCATCGTGACCCTTGACATGTTGCGGGAGGCCGTGGAGGGAGCCGGCCGCTTTGAGTTTGAGGCGTGAACGGGCCTGCTGACCCCCTCTGTGGCGGCCCTGGGCCACGGCGCGTGATGCTTAGGGGTGTTCAGCGTACCCCGGGTAATCATACCGGTACCTGTGGTTGTAGCCGGGAGCGGGATTGTCATACCATGCCCCTTCTACGCTTACGCCAATGGAGAGGGTGGGATTAACGTGGTATATGGCTCCCACCCCCACCACGTTGGCGCCCGCGGCGCCCATGCCGTAACCCAGCGGCGAACGTCCCAGCGGTGAGCCCATGCCCCAATAGGGGCCATAGCCGTACCAGCCATGGCGGTGCCAATAGCTGTTGTAGTTATTGGCCAATGAGAGTTGCCCGTAGGCGAATATTTCCCAATGCTCGTTGAAGCGGTAGCCCAGCATGGCATAGAGTCCCGCGTCACGGTAGGAGTCTCCTCCCCAGATGGTGTTTTGCAGGTATCCGCCGGCCGCCAGCCATAGTTTCCTGTTCTTGGTGAGCGGGGTCAAATAACCCACATTGATGTCTTGGGTGAAGCCGCCCTTGTGGGGAACGTGGTCGCCAAAGGTGGCGAAGGCAGACAGTCCTATGCTCGCGTTGAGTCCCTCGTGCCAGCCCCAGGCATAGCTGTTGATGGAAGCGGGCGCGGGGGCAACGCTGTCTGTCGTGTTGGCCTGCGGGTTTTTGTCCCGCGCTTTTGCCTCTCCGGCGGGTTGCCGCGGTCCGATGCCTTTAACCTGGCCCAGCGGCTCTTTTCCCGTGACGGTCAACAGCCGTTGGGGCTTTCCGCCATAAACTCTTTTTTGGTTGCCGTCCATGATGGTGTCCCCTGGCAGGAGCCAGTCCTCGCGGGGGCTGTCGGGGCTGTGCAGAGGGCCTTGTATGAAGTGCTGCGCGGTGACTGGCACGCAACATATGATGGTGAGTAAATAAACAATTAATCTTTTCATGCGGACAAAGATAACTAAAAAAGCTGAAATTGTTTGGAGCGTTAACCTTTTTATGTTACTTTTGTGACGGGTTAAACCCAAATCGGTCATTAGACTTTCGGTTAAGCCCGTGTCCCGCGGCGAAATGTGTCATTTAATATAAAATATATATAAGGAATGAGAAAGATTATATGTTTATTGGCGGCAGTTTTTGCCCTGAGCCTCACCTCTGCCCAGGCGCAGTCTGAGAGCAAGACCCAGAAAGCGAAGGAGACCATTGCGCAGAAGGCCAAGAAAGTGTGGAATGACGCCAAGAAGTCCGTCAGTTCCACCGCCGACATCATCAAAGACGAATTGGGCATCAGCAATGGGCGCGACAGCGTGCGCGTGAAATACATGCCCATCTATACCAAAAACAAGTATGAAGGCGGCGACATGTATAAGCTGATACAGGCTTGCCGCGAGGATTACCAGCGTCGCTGCCCCAAGTGCGAGATAGTAAGCTCCGTGATACCGGAGGAGGACTGGACCACTTTGAACATGACGCAAGGAGGTGTCGTGGTGGGCTACGTGCAGCAGTTGTGCTGCTACGTGCTGGGCAAGGACGGCGAGGACGGCTACGTTTACATGGAGTATACCTACAAGCGCAGCAAGAACGTGGGCGGTGACTACGTGAACAGCGACTGGTGGCCGCGCATGACCCGTGTGGACATCATTCCCGCCAGTGATTTCGACTTGATAAAGTGATTTCTTTTTTAAAAGCGGTGACCGATATTCCCTCAAAAAGCGAGAAAATTGATGAATTGTAAGAAATTCGGCAATTTTTCTGCGGTTTTCTTTGGAAGTTCGGAAAAAAGCATTACTTTTGCATGTGATAATTGATAAATCGAATAACATGAGGCAAAACGCGTCTTTCTATTACTTTTACTTTTACTTTGCAAGGAATTGTAGAGCGGGAAGTCGCGTGTAAACCTCACGGAAGATAAAGGAAATAGCGAAACGGTCCCGCTCCCCATGGAGAGCAGGGCCGTTTTTTTGATGACATAAAGAACAAGATGAAACGAATAGCGATACAAGGAGAGCAAGGCTCGTTCCACGACATAGCCGCCCATGAGTATTTCGGGCAGGAACAGATAGAGCTGATCTGTTGCGCCACTTTCGAGCAAGTGTTCGAGAACATACGCAGAGACCCCGCCGTGGTGGGCATGCTGGCCATAGAGAACACCATAGCCGGCTCATTGCTCCACAACTACGAATTGCTGCGTGAGAGCGGCACCACCGTGGTGGGGGAGCACAAGCTGCACATAGAGCATGCCATCTGCTGCCTGCCCGAGGACGACTGGGACACCATCACCGAGGTGCATTCCCATCCCGTGGCCCTCTCGCAGTGCCGCGCCTTCCTCTCCCGCCATCCCGAGATGAAGGCCGTGGAGGCCGAGGACACGGCAGGCTCCGCGGAGTACATCGCCCGCCACCAGGCCAGGGGATGGGCGGCCATCTGCTCCGAGTACGCCGCCCGGATGTATGGCATGAAGGTGTTGCAGCGCGACATCCACGACAACAAGCACAACTTCACCCGCTTCCTGGTGGTGTCTGACCCCCGCAAGGCCTCCTTCCTGCGCAGCATAGAGCGGGCGGACAAGGCCAGCCTCGTCTTCAGCCTGCCCCACGAGGAGGGCTCCTTGAGCAAGGTGCTCACCATATTGAGCTTCTACGACATCAACATGACCAAGATACAGTCCCTGCCCATCATCGGGCACGAGTGGGAATACATGTTCTACGTGGATGTCACGTTTGACAATTTCACCCGCTACCAGCAATCCATCGACGCCATCACTCCCCTGGTGAAGAATATCAAGGTGCTGGGAGAGTATAAGGGAAAATAAACACGACCAACGATTCATACAATTACTGACATGGAAATAAGACCAGCCCAAAGAGTAACGGAAATACAGGAATACTATTTCAGCCGCAAACTGAAAGAGGTGGCGCGGCTCAACGCCGAGGGGAAGGACATCGTGAGCCTGGCCATAGGCAGCCCTGACATGCCCCCCTCGCCGCAGGTGATAGAGAAGCTGTGCGAGGTGGCCCACGACCCCTCCGCACATGGCTACCAGCCCACGGTGGGCATACCGGAGCTGCGCAAGGCCATGGCCCATTTCTACCGCAAGTGGTATGGGGTGGAGCTGGACTGGGCAACGGAGATACAGCCGCTCATCGGCTCCAAGGAGGGCATCCTG
>OHUR01000632.1_pt1 | contig 11986 bp, 8 predicted proteins | sample 1579251 | NCBI WGS metagenome assembly OHUR01 (sample SAMEA3882528, study PRJEB24775) | human gut metagenome | biome: human-associated habitat; feature: intestine environment; material: feces | place: Netherlands | collected 2009/2010
AACCTCGAGGGCCTGCTCTCGGCACGCCCCGTGCGCGGCGCCCGCGTGCTCGCGCTTGATCCGGGATACCGCACCGGCTGCAAGGTCGCCGTCATGGACGAGACCGGCAAGCTGCTCGACCACGGCGTGGTCTACCCCACCAAGCCGCGCCACGACGTCGCTGGCACCAAGCGCGAGCTCGCCCGCCTCGTCAAGAAGGACGGTGTCAACACCATCGTCATCGGCAACGGCACCGCCAGCCGCGAGACCGAGGAAGTCGTCTCGGAGTTCATTGCCGAGCAGGCGCCTGAGCTGCGATACACCATCGTCAACGAGGCCGGCGCATCGGTGTACTCCGCCTCCGAGCTCGCCAGCCAGGAGTATCCCGATCTGGACGTCACCGTGCGTGGCGCCATGAGCCTGGGCCGCCGTCTACAGGACCCGCTGGCAGAGCTCGTCAAGATCCCGCCCCAGTCCATCGGCGTTGGCCAGTACCAGCACGACCTTGACCAGGCCGAGCTTTCGCGCACCCTGGGCCATGTGGTGGAGGACGTCGTCAACCGCGTGGGCGTCGACGTGAATACCGCGAGCGCAAGCCTGCTGGGATACGTATCGGGCATCACGCCGAGCGTGGCCAAAAACATCGTGGCCTACCGCGAGGAAAACGGTGCCTTTACCGATCGCCGCCAGCTTAAGAAGGTCCCCAAGCTGGGACCCAAGGCATATCTCAACGCCGCGGGCTTTTTGCGCATCAGCGGCGGCAAGAACCCACTCGACGCGACAAGCGTCCACCCCGAGAGCTATGAGGTGGCCACATCCGTCCTGAAGCGCGCCGGCGTTGGGGCCAGCGAGCTCAGCCGCGGCGGCGTGCCCGACATCGAGCGCCGTCTGGGCAGCATCTCGGCACTGGCCAGCGACCTAGACTGCGGTACCCTCACGCTCATCGACATCGTTAACGAGCTCAAGAAGCCCGGCCGCGACCCGCGCGACGACGCGCCCGAGGTGGTCTTTAGCCGCTCAGCGCTTTCCATCGACGACCTGGAACCCGGCATGGAACTCAAGGGCACGGTGCGCAACGTCGTCGACTTTGGCGCGTTCGTCGACGTGGGCGTGCACCAGGACGGCCTCGTGCATATCTCCAAGCTGGCCAACCGCTTTGTCAAGCACCCGAGCGACGTGGTGCGCGTCGGTGACACGGTCAAGGTGTGGGTCGAGAAGGTCGATCGCGACCGCAAAAAGATCTCCCTCACCATGGTACAGGGCAAGTAAACCGCCAAAGCAAAGGTACCCCCTGTAGCGATGTGCAAAATCGCGAGTATTCTGCAAATTCCACCGTTCCGGATGCCCCTCAGAGACGAAAAAGCAAAAAACAGCCCCCGTTTTAGCGTCGTCAGAGCCAAAACGGGGGCCGTTCCATGCTTCGGTCAACTGATAAAGACCTTTACCTTGCTGAATACTCTCAATTTTGCACGGCGCAGGCGGGGGTACCTTTGCCCACGGCAGGATATGGAAGCCAAGCGCCAACTTGCTGGCAAGCTCGTACCGGCAGCCCCGGCCTTTCCTTTGCCTAGCGCGACCCTCGCGGAGCGCGTGAGCGATAGGGAAAGGAAAGGCCGGGGCGAACAGCCCACGGTACAGTCGGTGTTCGCGCTACGGCAGGATATGGAAACCGAGCGCCGCGATATCCTTGGCAAAGCCGCGCACGGTGTCGAGCGAGACCTCGTACGGGTCGCGACCAATGTTCTTGCGCTTGGCCAGGATGCTGTTGGGCACCGTAATGATCTGGCAACCGCAGGCCTCGGCCTGGTAAATGTTGATGAGCTCGCGCGTGGACGCCCACAGGACCTCGCAGTTGGGCTTTGCGGCGGCCTTCTTGACCGACTCCGTCATAAACGGAATGGGGTCGACGCCGGTATCGGCGATGCGGCCGGCAAAGAGCGAGATGATGGACGGCGTCTCGGCGTCGACGGCCTCGACCATCTCATCAACCTGCGTAGGCGTAAAGATGGTGGTGACGTTGACCTTGATGCCGTCGGCCGAAAGCTTGCGCACCAGCTCGGCGGTGGACTCGCCCTTGGTGGTCACGCACGGAATCTTGACGTAGACGTTCTCGGCCCAGGTAGCGATCTCGCGCGCCTCGACCTCCATGGTCTCGACGTCGTCGGCAAAGACCTCAAACGAGACGGACACATCGGTGATGTGGGCCAGGACCTCCTTGGCAAACGCGCGGTAATCCGTCACGCCGCCCTTCTTCATAAGGGACGGGTTGGTCGTGAAACCCTGAACGTTGCCGTTCTCGTACATGTCGAGCATGCCCTCGAGGTTTGCACCGTCAGCGAACACCTTGATTGCCATCTGCCTGATTCCTTTCGTTAGCATACGGCCGATAAACTGCTAAACACTTTACCTATGTTTATCAAGGCGTGAGCTGCGGGTTTTTATCTTCTCGGCGAACGGTATAAACACCTCAGTGTTTGGATTGATAAATCGATTGAGCATGCAAAAGCAAGGAGTCGCAGTTGGAGCAAACGTCAGAACGCGGGATTCATTAGATGAGGCCGAAATGCTGCATCGCCGTGACAGTGCCGTCGTGTGCGACATCGTCAGTCACGTAGTCGGCGACCGCTTTGACCTCGGACATGGCGTTGCCCATGGCGACAGCCGTCTCGACGGCAGCGAGCATGCCCAGGTCGTTGCCCGAATCGCCAAAGCCAAAGGTGCGCGCATTTCCCTCGCGGCCCAGATACGTCAGCGCTCGCGCCACGCCCACTCCCTTGTTGATGCCCTTGGGGCTCAGCTCGCGATTCTGGCCACCGGTGTTGCAGGCCTCAAAATAGCGCTCGATAAAGCCGTCATCGTTGGCAACGCGAGCCAAACTGGGCACATTGAGGCATACCTTGCCCACGCGCAGACTGCCGTCGACGCGCATCTCCTCGGCGCTGTGCACCACAGAAGTGCCGATCAGAGACGACTGCTCAACACCCGCGGGTTCCAGGGCAAAAGTAGCCACGTTGGTCTCGAAAAAGGCCTCAATCCCTGCCGCGGCCATACGGCGTGCAAGCTCCTCGATAACGTCCTCGTCAAAGCAGTCCTCATGCACCACGCGGCCCTCGACCTCGAGCGTCGCTCCCGCCATGGCAACGACACCCGCGGGGTCGAGCGCACGCAAGCTGTCCGCGATGAGCCACAGGGGGCGACCCGTGCAGATAAACGCCTTGTGCCCCGCGTCGCGCAGACGATGAAACGCCTCGACGACCATCTGCGAGGGGCGAACCGCCGAAAAGTCCTTATCGGTCATATCGTCGGGATCGAACGACGTCAGCGTGCCGTCCACGTCAAAAAAGAGCACAGCGGATTCGGGGTACGCATCAATCATATGGGTTCCTTTCGAGGATAAGGGCAAACGAAGTATCCATCATATAATGGAGCGACGCAACCAGAGAGGTCACCCATGGAATTTTACGCAAGCTGCCCCGAGGGCTTTGAGTCCGCACTCGCCGATGAGCTTAAACGCCTCGGGCTTTCGCATGTTCGCCGGCTGAAGGGCCGCGCCACGTTTGAGGGCGAGCTCGAAGAAGGCTACCGCGCCTGTCTGTGGTCGCGCCTGGCGAGCCGTGTGTTCGTGGTACTCGGGCGCTTTGAGGCGCAGGATGCCGACGAGCTGTACGATGGCGTTTACGACATCGCCTGGGAGACCATCATCCGCCCCGGCGCCACCATCGCCATTACCGCCCGCGGCGTGACCGAGCAGCTGCGCAACACGCGCTTCTCGGCCCTGCGCGCCAAAGACGCGCTGTGCGACCGTCTGGCCGAGACCACGGGCCGTCGCGCCGACGTCGATGCCGCCGACCCCGATGTTCACCTGTTGCTTTCGCTGCGTCAGCGCCGCGCGAGCATCAGCCTGGACCTTTCGGGCGACCCGCTGTTCAAGCGCCTGCCGCCCGCGGCGACCCGTGCCGGCGAGGGCGCGCACGTGCTGCGCCCCGACTACGCCGCTCTGGTGCTGGCGCAGGTCGGCTGGACCGCACTGTGCGAGCGCGAGCTGACGGCCGACGATTACGAAAACGAAGCCCTTCCCACGCTGATCGATGCCTCGTGCGCCGGCGGCGGTCTGCTGCTGGAGGCCGTGAATATCCTGACCGACCGCGCCCCGGGTGCCGCACGCAAGCACTGGGGTTTTGAGGGCTGGCAGCTGCATGATGCCGACCTATGGGAACAACTGCTTGCCGAGGCGCGCGAGCGCGAGGCGGCAGCGCGCGAGCGCCAGGCGCGCATCGTGGCCGTAGACATCGACCCCGCCGCCCGCAAGACTGCCGAGCGTATGATCAAGTGCGCCGGCTACAAGCGTTTCGTCGACTTTTGCGCTGCCAAACCAGCCACCGTGCTGGACCATGCAGGCGCCGTCGCCGGCGCCGCCGTGGTCGCAGACACCACCGAGACCCCGCTTTCGCTCATGCACGACGCCATGACGCTGGTCGGCGAGCTGCGCCGCGCGCCCGAGCTTGCCGCAGCGCCGGTCGCCGCGCTCACCCGCGACGGATTGCTGGCCCGCGCGCTCCATGCCGAGCCCGCGCGCTCCATCGCCGTCATGCCCAATAACGAGGAGGCGGCTCTTGAGGTTTGGCCCTCGCTCGACCACGCCGCCGCGACATTCGAAGCTGCGACCAGCGCAGATGCCGAGGCCGAGGTCGCGGATGCCAACGAAGCCAACGACGAAGCCGCCGACACTCCCATGCCCGAACCTGCCGCCACGCTCGACCTGGGCGACGGCAAGCCGCTGCCCGTGCTCATCCCCGAGTCCGAGCAGTTCGCCAACCGCCTGCGCAAGAATGCCCGTCTGCGTCGCAAGTGGGCAAAGCGCGAGGGCGTGAGCTGCTACCGCGTCTACGATGCCGACCTGCCCGACTATTCCGCCGCCATCGACCTGTACGAAGGCTGCCCGCAGACGCCGGGCCGCTGGCTCGTCATCGCCGAATACGCCGCGCCCAAGACCATCGATCCCACGCTGGCCCAGGCCCGCATGCTCGACATCTTGGCCATCGCGCCGCGCATCCTAGATGTTCCCGCCGAGCATGTGCACGCCAAGGCCCGCATGCGTTCGCGCGGCGGCTCGCAGTACGGCAAGCAGGGTGCCGGCAAGGGCGGATCGGGCGAGCGTGCCAACATCGTGCGCCGTCGCCTGCCGCTCATCGAAGAGGGCGGCCTTACCTTTGCCGTCAACTTTGACGACTATCTGGATGTGGGCATCTTCCTGGACCACCGCGTCACCCGCAACCTGGTGCGCGAGCACGCCAAACAGGCACGCCGCTTCCTCAATCTGTTCGCCTATACCGGCACCGCCACCTGCTATGCGGCAGACGGCGGCGTCGAGGAGACCGTGACGGTCGACCTTTCCAACACCTACCTGGACTGGGCCGAGCGCAACATGCGCCAGAACGGCTTTGTTGGCCCGCAGCATCACTTTGTGCGCGATGACGTGCTCGCCTGGATTCGCGACCAGCGCCAGACGCGCAACCGCTGGGACCTGATTTTTGTCGACCCGCCCACGTTTTCGAACTCGTCCAAGATGGGCCGCCGCACCTGGGATGTCCAGCGCGACCATGTTGAGCTTTTGGCCGGCGTATCGCGTCTGCTCGCGCAGGGCGGCCATGCCATCTTTAGCTGCAACCTGCGCGGCTTCCGCCCCGAGACGCGCAAACTCGCGCGCGCGGGCGTGGTGCTGGAGGACATTACGGCACAGACCATCCCCGAGGACTTCGCGCGCAACCAGAAGGTGCATCACTGCTACATCGTGCGCCGCCTGCCCATCGAGGACGCCATGGCAGAGGTCGGCTTTAGCGCCGAGGAAATTGCCGAGCGCGTCGAGGAACTGCGCAACTCCGAGGCCCGCAAGCCCCGTGCGGCAGCACCCGCGCACGCGCAGGCCGGCAACGGCAAGTCCAACTTTGCCGGCAAACCCTCCCCCGCCGGCAAGCCCAAAAAGAAGAAGTTCTACGCCAGCAAGCCCAAGGGCAAATAACAAAGTTGCGGTGGAATACGGACTGTTTTGCCTGGAATTAGGCAAATTTAGACCGTATTTCACCGCAACTCATATTGGGATGGTGGTTGGCGATCTAGCCTTGGGTGACCAGGCGATAGCCGATACCCACGTGCGTTTGGATATAGCGCGGATGCGCGGGGTCGGACTCGATCTTTTTGCGCAGCGTACCCATAAAGACGCGCAGGCTCGCCAGGTCGCTCTTGGTCGCCGTGCCCCAAATCTCGTGCAGGATAGACTGGTGCGTCAGCACCTTGTCGGCGTTATGCGCCAGCAGGCACAGGAGCTTGTACTCAATCGGCGTCAGATGCAGCTCCTCGCCATCCATCGTGGCGATGCCGGCATCAAAATCGATATGCAGCTCACCGGTATCGAACGAGCCCTCGGAGGCAACACCGCCCGTTTGCGCATACGAGAGGCGCCTGAGCGTCGTGCGAATGCGCGCGAGCAGCTCCTCGACCGAAAACGGCTTGGTCAGGTAGTCGTCGGCGCCAGCATCGAGCGCGCGAATCTTGTCCGCATCCTCACTGCGCGCCGAGACCACGATGATCGGCATGCCCGACCATGCGCGCACCGACTCCACCACCTTGACGCCGTCCATATCGGGCAGACCCAGGTCGAGCAGCACAATGCTCGGTGCCTGCGATGAGGCGGCGGCGATGGCGGCATGGGCGGTCTCCACGGCCATATGACGCAAGCCGTGCGCCTCGAGCGCGGCAACAATAAGGTTGCGGACGGCGGGATCGTCCTCAACGACCAAGATGAGCGGTTTTACGGCAGAGTTCGGCACAGCGCTACTCCTTATCAAACGAAACGTCGGCGACGGGAAGCTCAATCGTAAAGACCGAGCCGTGCGGGTCCGCCGCGGCAACCTCTATGCTACCGCCATGCGCCAGCGCAATGGAGCGGCAAAGCGAAAGACCCAGGCCCACGCTGCGATGGCTGTCGGCAAGACCGTGGTTGGCGGTGTAGAACGACTCAAAGATTCGCTCGCGGTCCTCGGGCGCAATGCCCGGGCCGTCATCGGCCACCGAGCACGCCACGCGTCCATCGTCGACGTCAATCGAAATCACGATATGCGAGCCTGCGGGCGTATAGGTGATGGCGTTGTTCACCAGATTGACCACCAGCTGCACCATCAGGCGCGCATCGACGTTGACGAGCGCCGGCTCGTCGCACGGCACCACCTTAAGATCGTGCTCACGCACGGCCGGACTTACGTGGCGCAGCGCCTCCTCGACGATATCGTCCATGAGCTCGAGCGTGGTCGACAGATGCATGCCGCCACCCTCGAGCTTGGTGATAGCGAGCAGATTCTCGACGGTGGCGTTGAGCCACAGCGCATCCGAGCGAATGGATAGAAGCAGGCAGCGGCGCGTCTGGGCATCGAGCACCGCGGTGCCGGTCGAGCCCTGGTCGAGCAGCACATCGGCATTGCCCGAAATACTGGTGAGCGGCGTGCGCAGGTCGTGCGAGATGGAGCGCAGCAGGTTGGCGCGCAGCTGCTCGTTTTTGGCGAGCACCGCCGCCTCCTCGCGGGCCTCCATGGCGCGGGCGCGATCGAGTGCCAGCTCGCCTTCGCTCACGATGGCATCGGCAAGCGTCCGCTCCTCGTGCGTCAGCACGTCGGGCTCGGCAACGATAGCCAGCACGCCCACCACCGAGGTGGGGTCGCCCGAGCGCACGAAGCCGTCGCCTGTGCGAACCGTCAGGTAGATGCCATAGAACGCCGATCCGCCAAACGTGGCGTCAAGCGGCGTTCCCACATAGGCGGACGCCGAGAGCCGCGGCGGCATCTGCGGCGCCAGCTCGTGCACCGGGGCGGCATCGCCCACGGCTGTGTACGTCGCACGCGGCAGCAGGTCATCGCCCTCGGCGTCGGCGCTGTACCACACGACCGGACAGCCCGAAAGACGCGCCAGCTGCGTGGCCATGGCGTGAACGATCTGCTGCTGATCGGCGCACCGCTGCAGCATGCGGTTGGTCTCGAGCACCATATGCGTGCGGCGGTCGCTAGCGGCAGCCTGTGCCAAGGCGCGGCGCAGGGCCAACGCAATCGAGCTCGACACAAGCGAGACCACGAACATGATGAAGAACATGCCGGGATAGCCGCGGTCGATAAGCGACAGCGAGTAGCGCGGGTCGACAAACAAAAAGTTGTAGAGCGCCACGGCGGCAGCCGAGCTCAACAAGCAATACAGGCGACTCCAGGTAAAGAATGCGCACAGCTGAACGGCGAACACATAGACGATCATGATGCTCGGCGCGAGACCCGGATGGTCGAGCAGCGCACCCACAATCGTCGCCGCGACCAGCAGCCCCACCGATACGCAGGCGTCATACAGAGGAGTGCGGCGCGTCAGCGTTGTGCGCCGCCACCAAAAGCTATCGGCAATATCGCCGTCCGTACGGACGTCCATCAGCGTCCCGCCCCTCTCTCAAAAACAAAAACCACCACAAAGGGGACAGGCACCTTTGTGGTGGTTTCCCTTGTGGTGGTTCCAAGTGTAAAGCCTTTGCAACCTGCGGTCGTTAGACAAACAGCACGTGCGCGAGCAGTGCGCACACGCACGCCGCGACAAGCACCGTCACCACGATCGAAATCACGCGGTCGGCCATGTCCATGTTGGCCCGATTCGTAAAGAACCGATCTTCGGCGGCGTCGACGCGCGCCTCACGCACCAGCTCGGTCGCAAAATCGCAACCGTCAAGCACCTTTGCATCCATGGTTTCCTCCCAGGACTCAATCCCCGTCAATACAAACCCGCCCGTTCGCAGGCAAACCTCAAGCGTCGACTACGGCCGCTCGTTGGGGGCCAGGCGCTGCATCTTATTCACAGCCTTGAACTTGGTGAACAGCGGCACGTACTCAAAGCTCACGTTGGAGTTCTCCAGGCCGTACCAGCGTGCGGGCGTGCCGGCGGCACGGCGGATGATGTACTTGAGCGTGATGGCCGTACGCTCGCTCGGCTCCACATCGCTTTCGGGCGCCAGAAGCTTACGAATCAGGACGAACTTGAACGTACCGATGTTGCCCGGATCCTTGTAGACCGAGTAGTCATGCGTCTGCGCCGGCAGCTCGCCGGTGGCAGCCAGGTCCTGAACGACCTGACGCAGATAGGCATTGACGCGCTGGTTAATCTTGTAGCCCAGGTACAGATGCACGCGGAACACGTAGTCGGTGCCGAACGTCTCGACCGAATAGGCAAAGGTGTGCGGTTCGTCCATGGTCTCGACATTCACAAACCACCAGGCGCGGGCGCGCTTGGGATGCTTGTCCAAGATCGAATAGACGATATCGCGGTCGATGTAGTCGGTATGGGTGTCCTTGGTCAGGTACACGACGTTGTCGCTCATGCGCTCGTAACGGTCGTCGTCGCGCAGGCGCTTGAGCTGCGGCAGGTAGCTGCGCAGCGGCAGCAGCGTAAACTGGCGCTGCTCGACCGCCGTGCCGTTGTACCAGCACACCATAATGCCCATGATGAGTGCAGCCATAAGGATGGTGAAGTAGCCGCCGTGGAAGAACTTGGTGAGCGAGCTCACGAAGAAGAAGCCTTCAAGCAAAAGGAAGAAGGCCGCGAAGATCCACGGAGCAACCTTGAGCTTGCGCTCCTCGTGCAGGTAGAAGAAGAGCAGCAGCGTGGTGCACATCATAGTCAGCGTAATGGCAAGGCCGTAGGCGGCTTCCATATGCGCCGAGTTCTGGAACAGCAGCACCACGATGACGCAGCCGACAAGCATGACGTTGTTGACCATGGGGATGTAGAGCTGGCCCTTGGTCTCGGCAGGGTAGAAGACCTGCATGTGCGGCATGAGATCCAGACGGCTGGCCTCGGACACCAGCGAGAATGCGCCGGTGATGAGCGCCTGCGAGGCAATGATGGCCGCGACGGTGGAAAGGCCGACGGCAAACGGGCGCAGGCCCGGGGCGAGCATCTGGTAGAACGGGTTGAGGTCGGCAATGCCCATGAGCTCGGGGTTGGCAGCGTTGTTCATAAGCCAAGCGCCCTGGCCCATATAGGAAAGCAGCAGGCAGCACTTAACGAACGGCCAGGTAGCGTAGATGTTGCCGCGGCCGACGTGGCCCATGTCGGAGTAGAGCGCCTCGGCACCGGTGGTGGCGAGGAAGCAGCTGCCCAGAATCATGATGCCCGCGTGGTTGTTGGGGCTCAGCAAAAAGGCGATGCCGCGCACCGGGTTGAGGCACAGCAGCACGGCGGGGTGCTGGAAGACAAAGAACAGACCCGTGCCGCCCAGGAACAGGAACCACAGCGTCATGATGGGGCCAAAGGCGTGACCGATCTTGGCCGTACCGATGCGCTGTACCAAGAAGAGCACGATGATGATGGCGAGCGTAATGGCGACGACGCGGCCCTGGTCATCGCCCAGCACGGCATGGACCGCCGGGATGGTGCGCAGGCCCTCGATGGCCGTGGTAACGGTAACGGCCGGCGTCAGGATGCCGTCGGCGAGCAGCGCGGCGCCACCCAGCATGGCGGGGATGATAAGCCACTTGCCGCAGCGCTTGACCAGGCTGTACAGGGCAAAGATGCCGCCCTCACCATGGTTATCGGCGCGCAGCGAGATGAGCACATACTTGATAGTGGTCAGCAACGTGACCGTCCACACGACAAGGGAGAGCGCGCCGAGCACGAACTCCTCCGTGACGCTTCCGATGCCGCCGTTGCCGGCAACGAGCGCCTTGGTTACATACATAGGGCTGGTGCCGATATCGCCGTACACCACGCCCAGCGTGACGAGCATCGCCGAGATGCTCACAGGAATCGCAGCGTGCGAGGCTGCCTCCTTGGCCTTTTGTTCCATAAGCCGGTTTCCTCCCAACTTTAATGTTCGAAGGAATTATAGGTAATCGGCCCATGTTTGAATGGCACTGTTTTCCCAGCTAAATAAACATTTATACGGCCTTTAGGCTACCGCGGCGATATGGAATGTGACAAAGGGACTGTCTCTTTGTCGCATCCGTCATTTTCCGAGCCAGTTTTTGAACCACCACTCCATGGAACGGCTCATCTCGGCCATAAAGGGGCTCGTGTGCTTGCGGGTGTAGATATCCACCACGCGCTCGCCTACCTCGCGGGCATGCGGACGGAACATCGCGTCCATCTCGGCCACCTGCGCGTCCATGGTCGCAGCATCGGCGCGGCAGTAGCGCTCCTCGTGCACCAGGTTCACCACGGGATGCGCAATAGCCGGGCGCTCCTTACGGGGCGTGCCGATGATGAGCATCGACAGCGGCATGGTATACGGAGGCAGATCGAGCAGCTCGGCCACTTCCTCGGCATTCTCGACGATATCACCGATGTAGCAGCTCCCCAGGCCCAGGGCCTCGGCGGCGACCACGGCGTTCTGGGCGGCAATGGCAGCATCGGTGACTGCCAGCATCAAATCGCCCACACCCGGAGTGCGGGGCGTGCAGCCGGCCTCTAAGTAAGCGTCGTACCACTTTTTGCAGTCGGCGCAGAACACCAGCACCAGCGGTGCTTTGGCAATAAAGGGCTGGTGGTCACAGCTTTCGGCCAGCGCTTCCTTCAGTGCCGGGTCGGTGATGTCTAAAATGGTATACAGCTGCTGACAGCCCGCAGAGGGCGCCTGTGCGGCAGCTTCCAAAATGGCCTGCTTCATCTCAGCAGGAATGGGCTTTTCTTCATACACCCGCACCGACTTGCGGTCGAACAGGCTTTGCAGGATAGGGTTGCGCTCAGTCATGGGAACACCTCCGGTGTTGTGTTTATTCGTAGTCGATGGGTAGGGTGGGCAGGCCGTTCAGTTCCAGCCCGGCGGTATGCCCGGCAATGTACTGGTAGTAGCCCTGCGCGGCGATCATCGCGCCGTTGTCGCCGCAGAACTTCAGCTCCGGCAGGTAGACCTTGGCCCCCAGCTTCTGGGCACCGTCGTTCACCAGCTGGCGCAGACGGCCGTTGGCGGCTACGCCGCCCGCTAAAACTACCT
>OHUR01000645.1_pt1 | contig 11793 bp, 9 predicted proteins | sample 1579251 | NCBI WGS metagenome assembly OHUR01 (sample SAMEA3882528, study PRJEB24775) | human gut metagenome | biome: human-associated habitat; feature: intestine environment; material: feces | place: Netherlands | collected 2009/2010
CGCAGGGGGGTGCCGAACTCCGAACCCTGAACCCTTGGGGGAGTTTGAGGGGGCTTGCCCCCTCATGCGAGCGCCGCCGCGAGCCGCCAAGCCGTAGGCGCGGAGCGACCCTAAGTCGCGGAGAACCGACAGTGCTACACTGTCGGCGCGCCCCCTTTTCCGTAGGCAAAAGGGGAGTGCGTTACCCTTTTGTTCCAAAAGCCGGGAGGTGCCGCCGCCGATGGGTAAGCAGTACGCAATCCTTCGAGTCCAGAAGTGCAAGGGTGCCGAGATAGGCGCCATGCAGTACCACAACGACCGCGAGCCGGGAAAGCACACGAACCCGGACATAGACCAGTCCCGAACCCGGATGAACCGAGAGATGTGCCCGCACGCCGACTACGAGGGCGAGGTGCAGGCGAGGATTGACGCGGGCTACAAGGGCACCCGCAAGGTGCGCAAGGATGCCGTGAGGCTCGTCGAGGGCATCGTGACGGCAAGCCCGGAGTTCTTCGAGGGCGCGAGCGCCGAGGAGGTGATGGACTTCTTCGAGGACGCGCTCGGGTTCTGCCGCGAGGAATTCGGGGAGTCGAATCTGGTGCACTTCACGGTGCACATGGACGAGGAGACCCCGCACGCCCACTTCGGGTTCGTGCCGCTGAGGGACGGGAAGCTCTCGTGGAAGGGGTTCTTCCCGGACAAGGCGGCGCTCGGTGCGATGCAGGACAGGTTCTACGGGCGCGTAGGGGCGCTGTACGGCCTTTCTAGGGGCGAGAAGCGCTTGGAGGGTCAACCGGCAAGGCGGCACAAGTCCGTGGCCGAATACAAGGCCGAGAGCCGCCGAGTTCAGGCCGAGCTGGACGAGAAGGCCGAGCAGCTCGAAGCGGCACGGGAGGAGCTTGCATCCACCCGGGCGCAGCTCGCCGAGTGCAGGTCGCAGGTCGAGGGCTTCGCCGCGAGGTTCGAGAGAATCAAGGTCGAGCTGGCGCAGATTGCCGAGTGCCTGTCGGTGAGGGGCTTCCTCGGGAGCTTCAAGGCCAAGCTCGCCGAGTTCGCCGAGAACCCTATCTGCAAGGCCGCGCTCGCGGCCGGGCGCGACTTCATGACGGCACGTGACGGCAGGCGCGCGGAGAAGGTGCTCGTCAACGGTGCAAGGGAGAAGGTCGGGGAGATGGACGAGCTGTCGAGGGAGATGGACGAGTGGTCGCTGTCGGATGAGGTCGGTGATATGAGGGGTGCCCGCAGGGAGCTTGGGCGCTCTGGCGGTGCCCGCGGCTGGGACGACGGCGCTCGCTAGTCCATCAATGAATGAAAACGAGGGCGGTTCTGCATACCCGCCGAACCCGGATGTGAAATCCGGCTCTTGTCTAATAGCCGGATTTCAACCACTTACGGTGTTTCACCCATCCTATTGGAATGCATACAAGGCCGAATCTGGGGCAACGTTCTCAATCGATATGGTTCGACTTAGGCTGTCGTTCATCAACGGCAAGGGCGAGTGGTTGAGCACGCACGCCCAGACCTTCGACTGCGACAGCATGAGCGCGTGGACGAGCAAGATTCGCCCCGGCGGCTGGTACGAGCTTTGGAGCTTCGAGCTCGGTGACAGCTCGGTCGCGCTCGGCATCGGCTTCATGGAGCCGAGCTGCAAGGTGAACATGAACCGCGGATTCATCGAGTTCAACCCAAACAAGGTTGCCGGTGACAAGCGGTTTTGGCGGCTGCTGGAAAAGCTCGCGCCGTGCGTTTCCCATGCACGCTTGAAGAGGTTCGACCTCGCCTATGATTTGCCGACAAGCCGTCTGGACTGCCGCCTTAGCAAGGACAGGCGGATGTACAAATCGGTCATCAGCAACGGCATCACGGAATACCTCGGGGTCAAGAACACCCCCGGATACGTGAAGGTCTACGACAAGGCGGCCGAGATGAACCTGTCGGGTGTGCTGACGCGCATTGAGCTGACGTGTGATGGAGAGTGGGACGCTGGGCAGGTTGTCGCGCACTGGCCGCAGGTTCACGCATGGCATAGCGATGAGAGCACGCGCGACTGGGTGCGCGTGGTGGGAATCATGCTCGCCGAGAAGTCCGAGCGCGGCGAGGAAGTCGAGACGCTCATCAACATGCTTGGGCGCGGAAGCAGGCCGAAGGTTAGGGAATACCTCAGAACGCCGCTTGTAAGGCTCCCAGAAGGCGCTGCTGCCCTCGTGCTGGCGGAAGCGCACGGCTGGTGCGCTCGGTTCGAGTAGACGGGTCAATGGAGCAGGCGGTGACTACGGGGGCGGAGTAGTTCCGCATAGCGGATCTGCGTAGCCCTCGTTCACCGGCTGCGGAATTGACGCGGCGGGCGAGCACGACATCAGACTTGGTTGAGGGTCGATGGGCACACCTGCTCATCGACCCTTTCCTTGCCCAAGTCTGCGAGTGCGGAAAATGACAAATGACAAATCAGGTTGAGCGGGGGAGTTTGAGGGGGCTTGCCCCCTCATTCGGCGCTTGCGCCGATGGCCCGCACCTCATGAGCGACGCCGCGAATGAGTAGGGCTGGGGGGTCTCGGGGGGAACGCCCGAGCGGGTCAAGGGCAGCGCCCTTGCACGGCCAAACGCAGTTTGGTATAGCGTGACTATACCAAATGTCGCTAACGCTCCATCAGGCTTCAAACTCGGAGGTTCACCAATGCCGGTCGCGCCACTAATCGCAATGAAGAGCTCGCAAGTGAAAAGCTTTGACGCGGTGGGTCGTGAGCTGGACAGGCGCGCCCATACCTACGCCAACGATGTTGACCAGAGCGGACGGCACATCGGCTACCGCTGCCGCGCCGAGGATGAGCGCCCGGTGCCGCTTGAGAAGGCGGTCGAGCGGCGCATGGGGGAAATCAAGACGAAGAGGAAGGTCAGGGAAAACCAAGTCCGCGCGATGGGGTTCATCGTCTCAAGCAACGATGCCTTGGACGAGAAGACGGCGAGGGAGTTCTTGGACAGGAGCATCAACTGGTTCGGCGCTCGGTACGGATACGAGAACCTGCTAGCCGCCCAGATCCATCTGGACGAGGGCACCCCGCACGCGCATATCTGGATCGCGCCCGTGATACACGATGCCGAGACGGGGTTTGACCGACTGTGCGCCAAGGAGCTGTTCGCCCCAGACAAGCGCCGAAAGAACGCGGAGGGCAAGTGGGAGGTGACCGCGCAGGGCACGATGAGCCGCTTGCAGGAGGACTTCTGGGAGCAGGTGGCCAAGCCCTACGGGTATGAGCGCCCGATGCGCCACGAGCTGCGCGCGAAGGGCTACAGGAGCCTTGACGCGTACAAGGTGCAGGTCGGCACCACGAGGGCGCTCAAGTCCGAGATAGAGACCCTTGAGGGTGCGAGGGACAAGGCGAAGCACGGGGCGATAACTGCCAAGCGCGAGCTGGACGGCCTTGAACAGCTCAGGGTTGAGTCCAGTGTCAAATTGGGTGCCGTGAACGCCAAGGTCGATGAAAAGCGGGCGCAGGCTGCGGAAATCGACCGCCGAATCGCGGAGAAAATGGCCGAGCTTGACCGCTTGAACGGCGAAATTAGCGAGAAAATCGAGCTGCGCAACGAGGTGGGCGATGACCTTCAGCGGGAGTCCGCGCGATTGGAGTCTCTTCGGCAGGGAACGCGAGCAGCTGAGAGAGACGTTGAGGAGCTTCGACCCGTCGCTGCCGAGATTGGGCGCTGGGAAGCTGCGGGGCGCGCTGAGCGCGGCACAATCCTCGATTCAATCACTGCTCGGTGCGCAGGAGCGGCGAGAGCAGCTAGAGCGGCAATTGAGGAGCTTAGAGACCGCATCTGGGCGCTGATGCGTCCCAGGAAGGCGCAGGGCGGCGGATACGGACTGGACGAGGTGGCGAGGGATGCCACGGAAGTGGCGAAGGCATGGAACCGAAGCCACGAAGCGCCTGCGCGGTCGCGCGGGCGGGCGCGGTGATGTGTTATAGTAGTACCTGTATTACAGCATAGGAGGTGCGTTATGGCTACCGCAGTCACTTCGATGAGGATTCCGACCGAGCTGAACGAGCGCTACAGCAGGCTTGCGAAGGAGACCGGCAGGTCGAGGAGCTTCTACGTGAACGAGGCCCTGCAAGAATCGATTGACCGTTTCGAGTACGAGTACGGGATTCTCAAGGACATCGAGGACTACCGCGCAGGCAGGCTCGAGACCTACAGCATCGATGAGGTAAGGGCGCATTGTGGTCTGGCGAATTGATTTCACGAGGAACGCTGACAAGGCGATGCGCAAGCTGGACAGGGGCATCGCCGCGAGGATATTCGAAGAGCTTGACGAGATAGCGAAGCTCGAAGACCCGAGAAGCAGGGGAAAAGCCCTGACGGGGAACTTGGCTGGCGTGTGGCGATACAGGGTCGGTGATTATCGGATTCTGTGCGATATCAACGACGGTAGGCTTGTCATTCTCGTGGTCGATGTGGCGCACAGGCGCGAGGTCTACAAGCGCAGGTAGCTGCGCAAAAAGAAACCCGCCCGCCGTTAAGACGGGCGGGTGGGTTTACAATGGTGGCCACAGGCTAGCAGGCTCCGACCCCTGCTAACGCCGACACGAGGTAACAGCTCGCATCAACACCACTGCAATTATACGTGCAACACGTGTCAGATGGCAGGAAGTCGAGACGTTACCTCCCAAAAAACGGGAGGTTTTTTTATGGCAACCGAAAGTAAACAAATTGATGGGGTCGTGGATGACCCCGAGAACGGCGGCTTGAAATCCGGCCCTTGTCTAATAGCCGGATTTCATGCACTTTCGTGCACTTCCCCTAGCTACTACAACCCCTATAGGGGTAGCAATAAAAATACGCTTTCGGTCGATCTGGTTCGTCTTTCCCTTACCTTCAAGGGTGACCGTGGCGAGTGGTTGAGCCGCAAGGGAGCGCAGCTCACAGACTGCGACGAGATGAGCGCTTGGACGTCGAAAATCAGGCCGGGCGGGTGGTATGAGCTGTGGAGTTTCGCTTTGGGCGGCAGCTCGGTCGCGCTCGGCATCGGGTTTATGGAACCGTCCTGCAAAGTCAACATGCACAAGGGCTTTATCGAGTTCAACCCGAACAAGGTTGCTGGCGATAAAAGGTTCCACGGACTTCTTAAGACGCTTGGGACGTGTGTGTCCAAGGCTCGGCTCAAGCGCTTTGACCTCGCCTACGACATTCCGGTGAGCCGCTACGACTGCCGCTTGAGCAAGGACAGGCGCATGTACAAGTCCGTCATATCGAATGGCATCACGGAGTATCTGGGGGTCAAGAACACGCCCGCATACGTCAAGGTCTACGACAAGGCCGCCGAGCTGCATCTTGATACGGACAAGGTGCAGCTGACGCGCATCGAGATGACTTGTGATGGCGAGTGGACTGCGGAGCAGCTTGAGGAGCACTGGCCGCAGGTGCACGCATGGCACAGTGAATCTGGGACAAAGGACTACATCCGCGTTATCGGAATCATGCTGGCTGAGAAGGCAGAGAGAAACGAGGACGTTGAGACGCTCATCAACATGCTCGGACGCAGCAGCCGGCCAAAGGTTAGGGAATACCTCAGAACGCCGCTTGTAAGGCTCCCAGAAGGCGCTGCTGCCCTCGTGCTGGCGGAAGCGCACGGCTGGTGCGCTCGGTTCGAGTAGACGGGTCAATGGAGCAGGCGGTGACTACGGGGGCGGAGTAGTTCCGCATAGCGGATCTGCGTAGCCCTCGTTCACCGGCTGCGGAATTGACGCGGCGGGCGAGCACGACATCAGACTTGGTTGAGGGTCGATGGGCACACCTGCTCATCGACCCTTTCCTTGCCCAAGTCTGCGAGTGCGGAAAATGACAAATGACAAATCAGGTTGAGCGGGGGAGTTTGAGGGGGCTTGCCCCCTCATTCGGCGCTTGCGCCGATGGCCCGCACCTCATGAGCGACGCCGCGAATGAGTAGGGCTGGGGGGTCTCGGGGGGAACGCCCGAGCGGGTCAAGGGCAGCGCCCTTGCACGGCCAAACGCAGTTTGGTATAGCGTGACTATACCAAATGTCGCTAACGCTCCATCAGGCTTCAAACTCGGAGGTTCACCAATGCCGGTCGCGCCACTAATCGCAATGAAGAGCTCGCAAGTGAAAAGCTTTGACGCGGTGGGTCGTGAGCTGGACAGGCGCGCCCATACCTACGCCAACGATGTTGACCAGAGCGGACGGCACATCGGCTACCGCTGCCGCGCCGAGGATGAGCGCCCGGTGCCGCTTGAGAAGGCGGTCGAGCGGCGCATGGGGGAAATCAAGACGAAGAGGAAGGTCAGGGAAAACCAAGTCCGCGCGATGGGGTTCATCGTCTCAAGCAACGATGCCTTGGACGAGAAGACGGCGAGGGAGTTCTTGGACAGGAGCATCAACTGGTTCGGCGCTCGGTACGGATACGAGAACCTGCTAGCCGCCCAGATCCATCTGGACGAGGGCACCCCGCACGCGCATATCTGGATCGCGCCCGTGATACACGATGCCGAGACGGGGTTTGACCGACTGTGCGCCAAGGAGCTGTTCGCCCCAGACAAGCGCCGAAAGAACGCGGAGGGCAAGTGGGAGGTGACCGCGCAGGGCACGATGAGCCGCTTGCAGGAGGACTTCTGGGAGCAGGTGGCCAAGCCCTACGGGTATGAGCGCCCGATGCGCCACGAGCTGCGCGCGAAGGGCTACAGGAGCCTTGACGCGTACAAGGTGCAGGTCGGCACCACGAGGGCGCTCAAGTCCGAGATAGAGACCCTTGAGGGTGCGAGGGACAAGGCGAAGCACGGGGCGATAACTGCCAAGCGCGAGCTGGACGGCCTTGAACAGCTCAGGGTTGAGTCCAGTGTCAAATTGGGTGCCGTGAACGCCAAGGTCGATGAAAAGCGGGCGCAGGCTGCGGAAATCGACCGCCGAATCGCGGAGAAAATGGCCGAGCTTGACCGCTTGAACGGCGAAATTAGCGAGAAAATCGAGCTGCGCAACGAGGTGGGCGATGACCTTCAGCGGGAGTCCGCGCGATTGGAGTCTCTTCGGCAGGGAACGCGAGCAGCTGAGAGAGACGTTGAGGAGCTTCGACCCGTCGCTGCCGAGATTGGGCGCTGGGAAGCTGCGGGGCGCGCTGAGCGCGGCACAATCCTCGATTCAATCACTGCTCGGTGCGCAGGAGCGGCGAGAGCAGCTAGAGCGGCAATTGAGGAGCTTAGAGACCGCATCTGGGCGCTGATGCGTCCCAGGAAGGCGCAGGGCGGCGGATACGGACTGGACGAGGTGGCGAGGGATGCCACGGAAGTGGCGAAGGCATGGAACCGAAGCCACGAAGCGCCTGCGCGGTCGCGCGGGCGGGCGCGGTGATGTGTTATAGTAGTACCTGTATTACAGCATAGGAGGTGCGTTATGGCTACCGCAGTCACTTCGATGAGGATTCCGACCGAGCTGAACGAGCGCTACAGCAGGCTTGCGAAGGAGACCGGCAGGTCGAGGAGCTTCTACGTGAACGAGGCCCTGCAAGAATCGATTGACCGTTTCGAGTACGAGTACGGGATTCTCAAGGACATCGAGGACTACCGCGCAGGCAGGCTCGAGACCTACAGCATCGATGAGGTAAGGGCGCATTGTGGTCTGGCGAATTGATTTCACGAGGAACGCTGACAAGGCGATGCGCAAGCTGGACAGGGGCATCGCCGCGAGGATATTCGAAGAGCTTGACGAGATAGCGAAGCTCGAAGACCCGAGAAGCAGGGGAAAAGCCCTGACGGGGAACTTGGCTGGCGTGTGGCGATACAGGGTCGGTGATTATCGGATTCTGTGCGATATCAACGACGGTAGGCTTGTCATTCTCGTGGTCGATGTGGCGCACAGGCGCGAGGTCTACAAGCGCAGGTAGCTGCGCAAAAAGAAACCCGCCCGCCGTTAAGACGGGCGGGTGGGCTTACAATGGTGGCCACAGGTGAAGGGATGGCCGTCCCGACACCGCCGACACGAGGTAACAGCTCGCATCAACACCACCTGCAATTATACGTGCAATACGTATCAGGGGGCAGGAATTCGAGACGTTACCTCCCAAAAAACGGGAGGTTTTCTTTTATGGCGGACATTCGTTTTGGCAAGGGCAAGCCGAAGGACGGGCGCACGCGCAACTGGACGATTATCGTCTACGAGGATTCAGCTCCGAAAAACTGGCGAGAGATTTTGCGCGGCCTGCATATCCAGGTCTTCATCAGTCCGCACCATGACCGCGACGTTCGCGCGAACGGTGAGCCGAAGAAGCCGCACTGGCACGTGATTCTGTGCTTCAAGGGAAAGAAGTCCATTGCGCAGATTCAGGAAATCAGTGACAGGCTTTCCGGCACCAAGGTTCTCTGGGAGGAGTGCGCTGTCGGCGACCTCGACGGCATGGTGCGCTATCTCATCCACTTCGATGATGCCGACAAGTTCCAGTACGACATTAACGGCATCGAGACCATGGGCGGCGCGGACGTTCTTGCGCACTTCGCCACCGCGAACGATGTTGACGAGATTGTCGGCGAGATGATGGACTGGTGCATCGAGCAGACGTGTTACTCATTCTTCCGGCTTTCAAACTACGCGCGTGCCGCGCGTCCAGATTGGTTTCGCGTTATTACGACGAGCCGCACTGTCTTTCTAACCAACTGGCTCAAGTCGATGCAGTGGGATTTGCGTCAGCAGCAGCAGGCGGCATGGGAAGCTGCAAATCATGAGACGTATGGGGAAGGCGGCGCAGTAGACGGGTCAATGTAGCAATGCGTGACTACGGGGCGGCGTGGTCTGCGAAGCAGATCTAAGCCGACTCGTTCACGGATTGCGGAATTGACGCGGCGGTCGAGCCAAAAGACCAGACTTGATTAAGGGTCGATGGACGCTCTGCTCCATCGACCCTTTCCTTGCCTATGTCTCTGGTAAGTGAGACTCGGGGATTGACCACAGGGGGGAGAGGGCAGGCGAAGCCTGACCACTACGACCTCCCCCCTGTGGTCATTGGTCATTGGTCACGGTCGGACTGGTTTTTGGGGTGGTTTGGAGGGGTGAAACCCCTCCATCTCGGCGTAGCCGAGCGGTCAAGGAAGAGGTGCCGCCACCGATGACGCGCAGCAATCTCGACCGCTGGGAGGATTGCGGAGAAGCCCCGCAGGGCACGTCCTTAGCGCAGCTAAGGTCTAACGTGCTAGACTTTAGTCGATTAAGTCTGTACGGCTCGGAGGTTTCCATGGCTCACATCGCGAAATACAAGGCTCCATCGGTCGGGCACATGCTCGCCCACTACCGCCGCGACCGCAGCAGCCTGGAGCGCGACAATATCGACCCCGAGCGCATCAAGAACGACTTGGTGGTCGGCCACTACACGAACAAGGACGGCAAGCTCGTTGTGGGGCGCGTGGAGCCGCGCGAGGGCGAGCCGAACTGGGGCACGGTGGAGAGTCGCATCGAGCGCGTGAACAAAGCCCAGAAGGCCGCAGGGAAGCGCGCCACGCGCAAGGATGCGGTCGTTATGGCTGACGTTGTTGTGACGCTTCCCGACAATGTGCGCAAGGGCGATGAGGACAGGTTCTTCCGCCTGACGTACTGGTACCTGTCGAAGAAGTTCGGCATCGAGAACATGATGGGCGGGTACGTCCACAAGGACGAGGTGCTGAAGGACGGCACGCCCGCCCGCGACCACATGCACGTGCCGTTCACGCCCATCCTCGATGGGCGCTTCAACTACAAGAAGATGTGCCCCCGCAGCTTCTACCAGAGCATGCACAAGGAGCTTGGGGATTACCTAGAGGGGCGCATGGGCTACCGCCCCGCAATCGAGCTTGACGAGGAGACGCGGGCGCAGCGCGTGTACACGGACAAGTCAGTGGACATCGACAAGGTGCGCGGCGCGGTCGATAGGGCGGTCGTGCAACCTGCCGAGGACGAAGCGGCGCGAATCGTCGCGGCGGCTAGGGAAGAAGCCGCCGCTTTGCTAAACGATGCCGAAGCGCGTAAGGCAGAGCTTGTTACCGAGATTGCCGACAAGGAGGGTGACCTTGCCGAGCTTGACAGCCAGCTCGAGGACGTGAAGCTCGATATCGAAGATGAGCAAGACCGATTGGAGTGTCTTCGGCAACGAGCGGACGGAGTTGCGCGAGACATTGGAGAGCTTCAACCCATCGCTACCGAGGTTCGGGGCTGGGAAGCTGCGGGAAAAGCTGAGCGCGGCGCGATCCTCGATAACATCGTTGTTAAGTGCGATGGACTCGCGAGCCGCATCAGAGCAGGAGTTGCGGGAATACGAATCAAAGTGGAAGAGCTTAGAAGCCGAATATCGCGCCCGCTCGAATATCTGATGCGCAGGGAACAGCCAAGGCAACAGAGCCTTAATGACGTGCTGCGCGATGCGCAGCGGGCGGCGGATGCGTGGAACCGCGACCACGCTGCACCGCAGAGGACGTATCGCGGACGGGCTAGATGATGTGTTATAGTAGTACCTGTAATACACGACAAGGAGGTGCGACATGGCTACCGCGGTCACATCAATGAGGATTCCAACCGAGTTGAACGAGCGCTACAGCCGTCTTGCGAAGGAGACTGGCAGGTCGAGGAGCTTCTACGTTAACGAAGCCCTGCAAGAAGCTATCGACCGTTTCGAGTACGAGTACGGGATTCTCAAGGATATCGAGGACTATCGTGCTGGCAGGCTTGAGACCTACAGCATCGACGAGGTAAGGGCGCACTGTGGCCTGGCGAATTGATTTCACGAGGAACGCCGACAAGGCGATGCGCAAGCTCGATAAGGGCGTTGCCGCGCGGGTGTTTGACGAGCTTGACGAGATAGCGAAGCTCGAAGACCCAAGAAGCAGGGGCAAGGCATTGACGGGAAACTTGGCAGGCGTGTGGCGATACAGGGTCGGTGACTACCGAATCCTGTGCGACATCAATGACGGCAGGCTCGTCATTCTCGTGGTCGATGTTGCGCATAGACGCGAGGTTTACAAGCGCAGATAAAAAAAAGAAAAGCCCCAGCAAGCTTGGCGGCAGCAGGGGCATTCAAGACAAGGAGATTATAGCATGGCTAGGTCTGAAGCCCAGAAACGTGCGGATAAAAAGTACGAAAAGAAACGTGCACCACGTAAGGATTACTGGCTCTTTGAGTTCTATCCAGATAGTGCGCCGGAGAACTGGCGCGAGATTATCAACGGTTGGCTTGTCGACTGCCTTGTCTCACCGCTCCACGATTCCGATGTGAACGAGGACGGTGCACCAAAGAAGCCGCATTGGCATGGAATCTTGTTTTTCGACAGCGTTAAATCGTTCGAGCAGGTTCAGGAACTCGTTGCACCGCTTAATGGACCAATCCCTATCATCCCAAAGGGAACGAAACGCAACTGCGCCCGCTACCTCTGCCATCTGAACAACCCAGAGAAGCATCAATACAGCGAAGCTGATGTGCTCGAATTCCAGAACGCCGATTACGCGGATCTCAAGACCCGCGATAACGACAAGTACGGGTACATCGGCGAGATGATGGACTTCGTGGACGAGCAAGGCCAGTACTCGTATGCGTACCTGTTGCGCTTTGCGCGCGCGAACCGCCCCGAGTGGTTCCGCTGCCTTTGCGACAACGGCACATACGTCATGAAGGAGTACTGCAAGACGGCCGCGTTTGATGCGCGGCAAGCGGCGCAGTAGTTGGGTCAATGCAGCATTCAGCGACCACGGGGGCTTTAGCCCTCGTTCGCGGAATGCGGAATTGACGCAACGGTCAAGCCACAAGACCAGACTTGATTAAGGGTCGATGGACGCTCTGCTCCATCGACCCTTTCCTT
>OHUR01000659.1_pt1 | contig 11632 bp, 10 predicted proteins | sample 1579251 | NCBI WGS metagenome assembly OHUR01 (sample SAMEA3882528, study PRJEB24775) | human gut metagenome | biome: human-associated habitat; feature: intestine environment; material: feces | place: Netherlands | collected 2009/2010
CACCTGCGAGGCCCGCGGCTACACTGCATGGGACCCCACCAGCTACGCTTTCGTGAAGGATGACGTGCTGTGCATCCCCACCGCATTCGTCAGCTACACCGGCGAGGCACTGGACAAAAAGACTCCCCTGCTGCGCTCCATGAACGCACTGTCCGGTCAGGCCGTCCGTATCCTGAAGCTGTTCGGCAAGGACGTAGACTACGTTTCCACCACCGTCGGCCCCGAGCAGGAGTACTTCCTGGTCAAAAAGGAGGACTACGAGGCACGTCAGGATCTGATCCTTACCGGCCGCACCCTGTTCGGTGCTCCCTCTGCCAAGGGTCAGGAGCTGGAGGAGCACTACTTCGGCACGATCCGCCCCATCGTCTCCGGCTTTATGAAGGAGCTGGACGAGGAGCTGTGGAAGCTGGGCATTCCCGCCAAGACCAAGCACAACGAAGTTGCTCCCTGCCAGCATGAGCTGGCCCCCATCTACGACACCACCAACGTCGCCATCGACCACAACCTGCTGACGATGGAGATGATGAGGAAGATCGCCGACAAGCACGGTCTGGTCTGCCTGCAGCATGAGAAGCCGTTCGAGGGCGTCAACGGCAGCGGCAAGCACAACAACTGGTCCCTCGGCACCAAGCACGAGAACCTGCTGGACCCCGGCGACACCCCCATGGAGAACCTGCAGTTCCTGGTCTTCCTGGCTGCTGTCATCAAGGCTGTTGACGACTACGCCGACCTGCTGCGCACCTCCGTCGCCACCCCGGGCAACGATCACCGTCTGGGCGCCAACGAGGCACCCCCGGCCATCATTTCCATCTTCGTCGGTGAGGAGCTGGAGGCCGTTATCGATGCCATCTGCACCGATTCCCCCTATGCCGGCCCCGTCAAGATGAAGATGGACCTGGGCGTTGATGTCCTGCCCAAGTTCAGCAAGGACACCACCGACCGCAACCGTACCTCTCCGTTCGCCTTCACCGGCAACAAGTTTGAGTTCCGTATGCCCGGCTCCGCCGAGAACCTGAGCGACTGCAACACCATCCTGAACACCGCTGTCGCCAAGGAGCTGAAGGGCTACGCCGACGAGCTGGAGGGCGCTGAGGACTTTACCAGCGCCGTGATTGCTCTGGTCAAGCGCACCATCCGCGACCACCGCCGCGTCATCTTCAACGGCAACGGCTACACCGCCGAGTGGGAGGCCGAGGCAGCCAAGCGCGGTCTGCCCAACAAGAAGAATACCCCCGCTGCTCTGCCCGCACTGGTCGAGCCCAAGAACATCCAGCTGATGGAGGAGTTCGGCGTGCTGACCAAGGTGGAGATGGAGAGCCGCTACGAGGTCGAGATGGAGCACTACTCCAAGATCATCAACATCGAGGCTCTGACCATGCTGGAGATGGCCCGCAAGCAGCTGCTGCCCGCCATCAACGCCTACATGAGCGAGGTTGCCAATACCGCCGCTTCCAAGCTGGCTGTCAGCGAGCACATCAGCGTGCGCAGCGAGACCAAGACTTTGGAAAAGCTTTCTTCTGACGCCGATGCCATGAGCGATGCCATCGATGCCCTGCAGGCTGCCGTGGATACCGCTGAGGCCATGACCGATGAGAGTGCCAAGGCTGTCTCCTTCCACGATGACGTTCTGCCCAAGATGGATGCTCTGCGCGCCGCTGCTGACGATGCCGAGACCATCTGCGGCGAGGACTACTGGCCTCTGCCCAGCTACAGCAAGATGCTCTACTACGTCTGATCTTTCATCAGCGTAACAGCAGAATAGCATCCGTAGGCTGCGGAATTTAAAATTGCCATTCTCCTTTTCCTATTTCTTACACCAGCCTAAAGACCTGCTCCCATTCTGAGGGCAGGCCTTTAGGCGTTTTATTTGAAAGGGAAACCATTATGAGCTATTCGACCCAACAGGACATCCTTGATTTTGTGGAGGACAACAACGTCAAATTTGTGCGCTTTGCCTTCTGTGATATTTTTGGCACCCAGAAGAACATTGCCGTGCTGGCCAGCAATCTGTCCAAGGCGCTGGAAGAGGGCGTTTCCGTCCTGAATGCCTGCACCGAAAGCGGCTTTCCGGATTACAGCAGCTTCCTGAAAACCTTCCGCCGTCTGTACAGCATCACCCCCGCCGAATACCGCGCACAGCACCGGACAATGGTGCGTTAAAAGCTGCGGCAGGAGAATACGAAAATTTTTCTCAAAAAGGGTTGACATTCTACCCGCTCTGTGGTATTATACTTGAGCAGTCAGCGAACAGCTGATGCAGACAAGTAAATATCGCGGGGTGGAGCAGTCTGGTAGCTCGTCGGGCTCATAACCCGAAGGTCGTTGGTTCAAATCCGGCTCCCGCAACTAAGAAAGACTTTAGAGAATATCTAAGGTCTTTTTCTTTTTGTAAAAATCTTAGGTATAAAAAAGAAATAGTACACCAGATTTCCGTTTAATAGAAATTTAGTGTATTATTTCTTTATCTTTTATTTAAGATATCAATTTGTTTTCGTACTTTTTCTTTTTCTCCATCATTTAAAAGAGGAGAAACGCACAAATATTTACTTTCATCCAGATCCAAAGGGACGGTAGAGATAATAAAATCATATTGTTTTAAATCTTCATCATGCAATTTATGTAAAGAAATGATCTTTTTAACATCAATTTCAGAAAATTCTCGTTCCAGACGGCTTCGCAGCATCTTGGAAGAACCGATTCCGGTAGAACATACGACCAAAACGGAAATCGAATTCTTGCTTAGATAATCCATAGATGCAATAAAATAAATAACAATATAACCTATTTCATCTTCAGGGATTTTTATAGGCTGGAAGATATTACGAAAGCTTTCTTTCACGATTTCATAAAGTTTTGGATCAGACTGATAAATATCTTCTAATTTACAACTCTCCTTCTTCTACATAATTCTGATTGATCATATCAATGAATTCCTGTTTTGAAGAAGCATTTAAAAATTGATGGCATTTTTCAGGTTTTAATAAAATATCAGTAATCTGCATCAGCTCCTGCAGAGAATCTTCCTCACGGCTTGAGATGCCGATCACCAGATGTATGGTATTTCCATGATAAGAAACTCCATGTGGGATCTGAACAATACTGATTTCCGGTTTTAAAACAAAATTCAGAGTGTCTTCTGTGCCATGGGGGATCATAACCCCCAATCCGATATCAGTGGAAGTTTCTTGTTCTCGCCGGATCATACCATTAATGTAGGGTGGTTTTACACATCCGACTTGAACTAAGAGATCACCTGCTTTGTGGATCGCTTCTTCAATTGTAGTACATTCATAATCCAGACAAATGTGTTTCTGGAATTCATTACTTAGAAGTTTGCTGGCCATGCGCCCTCCTTATTTGTGATTCATAAACGTTTATCATGGTTATATGATAACGTACAGAGTGTATGAAAATCAATGCATACTAATGTCATATTTTTCAGGAGATGTTGTGACATTCTTTTGTTTTGTTTGTTATTTTGCATTTCCCAGTAGAATTACGAACAATCAGTTCAGGTTCATATTCCATTCGCATAATATAATGATGTTTGGCAGAGATATTTTTCTGCGTGTTCTTCTTATATATAATATCCACAGCTTCACGACCTTTTGCCAAAGAAGCATGTTCGATCGTAGTTAAAGCAATTTGAGGCATGGAAGATAAAGGAATATTGTCAAATCCACAGACAGAGTAATCATGAGGAACACGGAATCCATGATCAGAGATCGCAGCCATGATACCAAAAGCCGTCATATCATTATTCCCCACAAAAGCAGTGGAAGAAGTATGTTCATCTAAAGCTTGAGAAGCCATATCATATCCGTTTTGATATTCAGAATTATCCGCAGAATATCTTCCGTAAGCAGCAATCGTAGGAGATTTTACCTCCACCCATTCCGGATCAAGACCATGATCTTTAAAACAAGAACGCAGCCCAGCAAGACGATGGATTCGGCCAATCTCTTTTGGGCGGATCGGTGTACAGATATAAGTAATATGCTTATGGCCAAGAGAGAGAAGATGTTCAGCAATAATATATCCAGGCTTTTTACTGTCAAGTTCAACTGCATCAAAACGACATGCATCTGGTTTATCACCGATGGAAACAACAGGGACTTGCTTAGATAATGCATTTGCCTGTGCAATCTTTGTTGGTGGATATAAAGAAATAACGCCTGCAAGTTCAAACCCAGATAAAAGGTTTAGATAGAGTTCTTCTTGAGAGACGTCCCTCAATGTACTGACAGTAAATACGGTATAACCATAATCTTTGGCACGTTCTGTGATCGAATGAATGATCATGGAATAATAACCATTCGAAAGAAGTGGACAAATAACGATGATACTCTTAGCAAGTGCCTGTTCTTTCTTTTTTACACCTGCAACAGGCTTCTTGTAACCAAGTTCTTTTGCACCTTGTCTTACTTTATCGATTGTTTCTTTAGAAAAAGAAACATGTGGTTTGTTGCTTAAGATCATAGAGACAGTAGACTGTGATACACCGGTGTATTCAGCAATATCTCTTGTTGTTACTTTGTTTCGCTTTCCCATAAATAGTACCCTCTTTTCTATACATTTCATTTGCAATAGATAAATCAAAAATTATTTTGATTAATTCGAATTACTAATCAAAATAAGCTAGCGATTATTAATATTATACAATTGATTAATACAAAAAACAAGTGAACACGTACTTTAAGAAAAATAATCCAAAAACCGTGAAAGAAATCATTTGTTAATCAAATAAAATGATTAATAGAAAAACTCTGAAAACCGCATAAAATAGGCGTTTGACGGGTTTGACAGGCAAAAAAAATTATGGTTAGATAGAGTCAGAAAGCAACAAAAGCAAGTGAAAAACAGGAGGGAATAACAGTGTATGATGTAGCAATTATCGGTGCAGGGATCACAGGCTGCGCTATCGCCTACGAACTTGGAAAATATAATGTGAAAGCTGTAATCGTTGAAAAGGAAAATGATGTTTCTGTAGGAACAACAAAAGCAAACAGCGCGATCATCCATGGAGGATATGATCCAAAGCCTGGAACAAAGATGGCAGAGTACAATATCAAAGGAAATGTCTATACAAAAGAATTATGTGAGAAACTGGATGTACCTTACAAACAGATCGGAGCATTGGTAGTTGCATTCAGTGAAGAAGAAAAGAAAACACTGGAAGAATTAAAACAAAGAGGTATCACAAACGGAGTTCCTGATATGGAAATCTGGGATAAAGAAAAACTTCTAAAAGAAGAACCAAATCTTTCAGACAAAGCCGTTGCGGCTTTAAGTTCTCCAAATGTAGGAATCGTAAGTCCATGGGAATTAGCCCTGGCACTTGCAGAAACAGCCGTATTAAATGGAGTTGAAGTGAAACTTAATACAGAAGTTTCTGGAATCGAAAAAGAAAATGATACATATAAGATAGAAACAAACAACGGAGTGATCGAAGCAAAATACATTTGCAATGCAGCAGGTGTTTTCGCAGACAAAGTTAATGAGATGTGTAATGAAAAGACATTTGAGATTACACCAAATAAAGGAGAATATTACCTAATGGATAAGAGCCAGGGAAATCTGGTCAATCATGTAATCTTCCAATGTCCAAATGAAAAAGGAAAAGGAGTTTTAGTTGCTCCAACGGTTCATGGAAACCTGATCGTTGGACCAGATTCACAGCCAAGTGCAGCGAATGATGTATCAACAACAAAACAGGGACTTGATTTTGTGAGAAATACAGCATTAAAATCTGTACCAGGAATTAATTTTAGAGAGTCTATTAGAAATTTTGCTGGAGTCAGAGCAAGAACAGCAGATCATGACTTCCATATTTATGAAGACAAAAACAACAAAGGGTTTATTAATATCGCAGGAATGCAGTCACCGGGATTATCATCCGCATGTGCAATTGCACCAGATATTTTAAAGATGCTTGAAAATTCAGGACTTACATTAGAAGCAAAAGAAGATATTGTAGATGAAAGACATATCGACCGCTTCAAACATTTAAGTCATGAAGACAGAGCAAAATTAGTAGAAAAGAATTCAGCATTCGGAAAGATCATCTGCCGTTGTGAAACGATCACAGAAGGTGAGATCATCAACGCAGTGCATCGTCCAATTCCAGCAACATCCATTGATGCGGTCAAGAGAAGATGTAATGCAGGTATGGGAAGATGCCAGGGTGGTTTCTGTGGACCAAGAGTTCAGGAGATCATCGCAAGAGAGCTGAATAAACCATTAGCAGATATTCCACAGGATCGTTTGGGAACAAACATTATCACAGGAGAAACAAAAGATGGAGGTGCCAAATAATGAAGTATGATGTAATCGTTGTAGGTGGAGGACCTGCAGGACTGGCAGCAGCAGTGGAAGCAAGTAAAAATGGTGCCGAAAAAGTTCTGGTTGTAGAACGTGATCAGGAACTTGGAGGAATCTTAAATCAGTGTATTCATAATGGATTTGGACTCCATTATTTCAAAGAAGAATTAACAGGACCTGAATATGCAGGTAAATTCATTGATATGTTAAATGAAACAAATATCGAAGTGATGCTTGATACGATGGTTCTTGACGTAGATGAAACAGAAAAATGTGTACATGCCATGAATAAGAAAAATGGTTATATGAAACTTGAAGGTAAATCCATTATCTTAAATATGGGATGCCGTGAAAGAACAAGAGGAGCCATCGCGATCCCTGGTGATCGTCCGGCTGGAGTGTTTACAGCAGGTGCAGCACAGAGATATGTGAATATCGAAGGATATATGGTAGGTAAGAAAGTACTGATCTTAGGATCCGGAGATATCGGACTGATCATGGCAAGACGTATGAGTTTAGAGGGTGCAAAAGTAGTTGGATGTGTAGAGCTTTGTCCATATTCTAACGGATTAAACCGTAACATCGTACAGTGCTTAAATGATTATGATATTCCACTGTATTTATCACATACGATCACAGATATTCAGGGTGATAAACGAGTTGAGAAAGTTATCGTATCAAAAGTTGATGAAAAGAATCAACCAATTCCAGGAACAGAGATGGAATTTGATGTAGATACTGTATTATTATCTGTTGGATTGATCCCAGAAAATGAATTAACAAGATCTGCAGGAATTACAATGGATCCAGCCACAAGTGGACCAGTTGTATATGAAAACATGGAAACTTCAGCAGAAGGAATCTTCGCAAGTGGAAATGTCGTTCATGTTCATGACCTGGTAGACTTTGTTACAGCAGAAAGCCAGAAGGCAGGAAAGAGTGCTGCAGAATACGTAAAAAATGGAGAAACAAAAGATCAGACATGCATCGATATCAAAAATGGAGATGGGGTCAACGGAATCGTGCCACAGAAAGTACGTCCATCTAATGTAGACAAGAAAGTTGAAGTTATGTTCCGTGCAAGAAACGTATTTACAGATGTAGCGATCAAAGTAAGATCAAATGGTGAGGAACTTGCTTCCTTTAAGAGAGAACACATGGCACCAGGAGAAATGGAAAAGATCGTTATTCCGAAAGCATTTTTAGATAAAGTAGAAAATGGTGAGATCACAGTATCTGTAGAAAAGGTAGGTGCATAAAGATGACAGATTTAATTTGTATCGTATGTCCAAAAGGATGTCATTTAAAAGTTGATGAAGAAAATGGATATAAGGTTACTGGAAATGGATGCCCAAGAGGAGCCGCTTACGGAGAAAAAGAACTGGTAAATCCAACACGAGTGATCACTTCTACAGTCAGAGTAGAAGCAAAGACTGCAAGAAGAGTTCCAGTCAAAACCGCAAGTGATATTCCAAAGGGTAAAATCTATGATATCATGAAAGAATTAGATAAAGTAACAATGAAAGCTCCTGTAGCGATCGGGGATGTAGTGATCCCTAACGTATTAGGACTAGGAGTTGACGTTGTAGCTTGCAAAAAAGTAGCAGAATAAATAAAATGATTAAGTAAAATATTTAAATTTCAGGAGGATAACAAATGAGCGTTATTATATTTGTTTGTGCAGGTCAGATGAACTCTGCGATCACATTCCCAGCATTCGAAAATGGACACGAGGTACGTCTGGTAGGATCACCTTTAGACAGAGATATCATTGATGGATTAAAGAAGGATAATTTCCATATCACATTAAAGAGAACTCTTCATGATGGGATCAAATATTATCAGATCGAAGAATTAGAAGAAGCATTAGAAGGAGCAGACTTAATCTTAGGTGGAGTAAGCAGTTTCGGACTTGACTGGTTCTGTGACGAAATCCTTCCAGTATTACCAGAAGATGTACCTTTATTAACAGTAACAAAAGGTATGGTAGATTTAGATGACGGAACTTTAGTTCCTTATCCACATATCTTCGAACAGAGACAGCCAGAAGGAAAACATATTAACTTTAACGCCATCGGTGGACCATGTACAAGTTATGAATTAGCAGACCATGATGACAGCCATGTAGCTTTCTGTGGAAAAGACATGGAAACATTAAAATTCATCAAATCTTTATTAACAACAGATTACTATCACATCAGTCTTTCTACAGATGTTGTAGGTGTTGAGTGTGCCGTAGCCATGAAGAATGCTTATGCATTAGGTGTATCTCTTGCAGTTGGTTTAGCAGAGAAGAGAGATGGAGAGATCGGAGCAGTACATTATAATTCTCAGGCAGCATTGTTTGGACAGGGTGTCAAAGAAATGATCCATCTGTTAGAACTGATTCATGGTGGACCAGAAAACATCATTCATGGAGCTGGTGACTTATATGTAACAGTCTTCGGTGGAAGAACTCGTAAGATTGGTACATTATTAGGACGTGGACTGACATTTGATCAGGCAATGGAAGAATTACAGGGTGTAACTTTAGAGTCTATCGTTATTGCAACAAGAACAGCTCGTGCCGTACGTAAACTGGCAGAAAGAGGCGTTGTATCTTTAGATGACTTTCCACTGTTAATGCATGTAGATGCGATCATCAATGAAGGCGCAGAAGTTGATATTCCTTGGGAAAAATTTACGACTGTTGTAGAATAATAAAATAAAAAATTAGAAATTCACGAAAATACTCTCTTTTTGAACAAAATTTAGTGAAAAAAGAGGGTTTTTTCGACCTTTTAAATTTAAAAAAATGCACAAAAAAAGAAAAATAATAGACACAAAATTATGCATAATGTAATATGAACATATAATAAAAGAGTCATAGGAGGTAGTTATTATGAAAAAATACATTATGGCACTGGACGCAGGGACAACAAGTAACCGCTGTATCTTATTTAATGAACAAGGTGTGATCTGCAGTGTTGCACAGAAGGAATTTACACAGTATTTCCCAAAACCAGGCTGGGTTGAGCACAATGCAAATGAGATCTGGTCTTCCATGCTTGGAGTAGCAGTAGAAGCAATGAACAAGTTAAATATTACACCAGATCAGGTTGCAGCCATCGGAATTACAAACCAGAGAGAGACAACGATCATCTGGGATAAGAATACAGGAGAACCTGTGTATCATGCAATTGTCTGGCAGTGCCGAAGAACATCTGAGTATTGTGATCAGCTAAAAGAAAAAGGTCTGACAGAGAAATTCCGACAAAAAACAGGATTAATGATCGATGCTTATTTTAGTGGAACAAAAGTAAAATGGATTCTTGACAACATACCAGGAGCACGTGAAAAAGCAGAGGCAGGAGATCTTTTATTTGGAACAGTAGAAACATGGCTGATCTGGAAACTGACAAAAGGAAGAGTTCATGTTACAGATTATTCAAATGCTGCAAGAACTATGCTATTTAATATTAATACTCTCGAATGGGATGATGAAATCCTTGAAGAACTTGGAATTCCAAAATCAATGCTTCCACAGGCAAGACCATCCAGTGAAGTTTATGGAATGGCAGACGAAAGTTATTTTGGAAAAGAAATTCCAATCGGAGGAGCAGCAGGAGATCAGCAGGCAGCATTGTTTGGTCAGACATGCTTTACAGCAGGGGAGGCCAAAAATACATATGGAACAGGGGCATTTCTGTTAATGAATACAGGAACAAAACCAGTATTTTCTGATAATGGACTGATCACAACCATTGCATGGGGCTTAGATGGAGAAGTTAATTATGCATTAGAAGGGTCTATTTTTGTTGCAGGAGCAGCAATCCAGTGGTTAAGAGACGAGATGAGACTGGTAGATTCATCACCAGATTCTGAATATATGGCTTCAAAAGTAAAAGATACAAATGGCTGTTATGTAGTTCCTGCATTTACAGGACTTGGTGCGCCACACTGGGATCAGTATGCACGAGGAACAATCGTTGGTATCACAAGAGGTGTCAATAAATATCATGTGATTCGTGCGACATTAGAATCTCTGGCATATCAGACATATGATGTGTTAAAAGCAATGGAAGCGGACAGTGGAATCAAATTAAGTGCATTAAAAGTTGATGGTGGAGCAAGTGCAAATAACTTCTTAATGCAGTTTCAGTCAGATATTCTTAACACAGAAGTACGTCGTCCAAGATGTGTTGAGACAACTGCAATGGGAGCAGCTTATCTTGCAGGACTTGCCGTTGGATACTGGAAAGATAAAAATGACGTTATCAACAACTGGAATATTGACCGCAAGTTCCATCCAGAAATGAAAGAGGACGAAAGAGAAGAAAAATTAGCAGGATGGGAAAAGGCAGTAAAATATTCTTTCGGATGGGCTAAAAATTAATATATCATGCAAAACTAAAAAATTAAGAGAAAAGAGGGAAAAACTATGTTACCTTATATTGCAGAATTTATCGGAACAATGCTCTTAATCTTACTTGGTGATGGAGTTGTAGCAAATGTAAACCTTGACAGATCAGGAATGAAAGGTGCAGGAGCAGTGCAGATCACATTTGCATGGGGACTTGCGGTTATGCTGCCGGCATTTATTTTTGGATCTTCATCAGGAGCTCATTTTAACCCGGCACTTACGATCGCACTTGCGGCGATTGGTAATTTCTCTTGGTCTATGGTGCCAGGATATGTGATCGCTCAGTTTGCAGGAGCATTTGTAGGAGCAGTCCTTGTTTATGTTTTATTTGCAGGGCAGTTTGAGGCAACCAAAGATCAGGGAATAAAATTAGGAGTATTTTGTACAGGACCTTCTATTGCAAACACAGGATTAAACCTGTTAAGTGAGATCATTGGAACCTTTGTTTTAGTTTTTGCGATTCTTGGAATCGGAAATGTGGAAAATGCAGGTTCTATGGGACTTAACTATTTCTTCGTATTTGCAATCATCGTTTCCATTGGTATGTCACTTGGTGGATTAACTGGATATGCGATTAATCCAGCCAGAGATTTAGGCCCAAGACTTGCACATGCAGTTCTTCCAATCCCAGGGAAAGGGGATTCTAACTTTGGATATGCATGGATTCCAGTTGTAGGTCCAATTATTGGAGCATTGCTTGCGGGTGGTTTATTTGTGATTATTCCATGGTAGGGGTCAGGTAAATGAAAGTAGAATAAAGATTGAAGAGATGGATGTTTTCTTAGACAAGAAGACATCCATTTTTTTAATAAAATCAATGAAAACACCTAGAAAAGAAATAGCACGTGCGGTAAAATATATGCAGGATTATAAGAGCCAAAAGGAGGTAATGAACATGGAATACAAAAA
>OHUR01000667.1_pt1 | contig 11482 bp, 11 predicted proteins | sample 1579251 | NCBI WGS metagenome assembly OHUR01 (sample SAMEA3882528, study PRJEB24775) | human gut metagenome | biome: human-associated habitat; feature: intestine environment; material: feces | place: Netherlands | collected 2009/2010
TTTCGGGTGAGGCGGTCACGAATATTTTGAGTTCGGCATCGGGGAACACCGTCGTGCCGATGTCCCGTCCGTCCATGACGATACCTTTTTCCCGTCCCATCTGTTGTTGGAGGCTGACCATGGCTTCGCGCACGAAACCGAGTGCGGCCACGATGCTGACTTTGGACGATACGGCCAGCGTACGGATGTCGTTTTCCACCAACACCCCGTCCAGATAAGTCTGGGGTTTTCCCGTCTCGGGATTGAGCTTGAAAGCGATGTCTATGTGCGGAAGGGCGGTTTTCAGGCGGTCGGTGTCTACCTCGTCGCCGTGGAATAGCCCGTGCCGGAGGCAGTAGAGCGTGACGGCACGATACATGGCACCGCTGTCGATGTAAATATAGCCTATTTCGCGAGCTAAATCTTTGGCCATCGTGCTTTTCCCGCAAGAGGAAAAACCGTCTATGGCAATCGTGATTTTCTTCATGTCGTTCTGTATATTATAATAATGTATAAGCTGAAATGAGGACTTGTCTGTCCTTACAGGCGGTAGGACGCGTTGAAGACGAAAGACGGGGCGGACAGGTGGTACTGGGCGTATGCCAGTCCGAAACCGAAACGGGAAAGCAGGATGCCCGCACCGGCACAAAGACCGGCGGCGTGGGAAGAGCCTGCCGCCTTCATTTCGTTGGCTTTCCGGAAGTTGTAACCCAAGGACAGGTACATGTAGTCGGTAGGCAGGAAATCCACGCCCGCTGCCAGATGGTTCATGAGCATCTTGCCTGTAGACAACTCTTCGCCCGATGCGAAATAGTAATCCTTGTCCCATCGTGTCAGGTCCACGAGGGTGACGGACACGCGGAATGGGGCGTGGTCGAATCCTTTCGTAAAACCGATTTGCATGGAGAAGGGCAGCTTTTCGTGAATTTCACCGAATGCTTTTACCTGTCCGCCCAGGTTCTTGGCTACCAAGGAGATAGACCATTCCCTGTCGGGGTCATAGTAGTTGAGTCCCAGGTCTACGCCCATGGCGATGGAGTTGTAGTCTCCGATATAAGAAGTGATGAACTTGGCGCAGATGCCGCCTGCTATTGTTGGTGAGAGTAAGTAGGAGAAGTAGCCTGCCAGCGAGATGTCTCGGGCGGAGAACGTACCAGTCTGTTGATTGTTTTCGTCTACTTCTTTCATCGTGCCGTAGTCTATGTATTGCGCGGACACAGCCCAAGACGCTCTTTCCTTCACGATGCGGTTAAAGGCGGCTGAGGCCGTGTTCGCCCCTTGCATGTAGTTCATGTAGTTGAGATTGATGGTCTTGTCGCTCACGGTGGAGAGTAAGGCGGGGTTGTGGAATATCAACGCTTCGTCGTCTTCCACCAGCGTGATATTGTCGCCTCCCAAGGCCGCCGCGTGGGCACTGACGGGTAGGCGTAGGAAGTTATATCCTGTTTGGCTCTCTTGCGCCTTGGCTTCGAGAGTCATCAGTGTCACAAAGATGGCGGATATAAGGAATTTCATCAGTTTTCGGTAAATTATTGGCGCGAAGATACTGCTTTTTCAATAATAAGCACTAATTTTGCCAGAGATTACTGCAAAGATAACGACCGCTGTAACGAAATATTGTAGGTAGTGGAGAGGAAATCGCGTCAAGTGGATTTGGAAGCTTCCCGCCCAGTATTCTTCTTGCTGGGGATGGTATTCGTGCTATCGCTGTGTTATGTGGCGATGGAATATCGTTCTGTGCCTACAAGTTGGGAAATGGAAGAGAGCATGTTGGATGACGTTGCCTTTGACCTCGCTTTCCGTCCCAAGCCTATAGATAAGGACTGGGTGGCCGCTCCTCGGCCAGAAGTGCGTCCCACGCCAGTTGTTTCCACTCGCTTGAAAGCAGTGGATGAAGCGGTGACAAGACAGGCGAAGTTGCCAGATAGGGCTTCCTTGCTGAGGGAAAGTGATGATGCCGAGGTGGCTGAGGCCAAAGTGGCGGAAACATTGCGTCAGCGGGATGAGCCCAAAGGCTCTGCTGATGAGCGTCTCTCTCAGTTGCCAGAGTTTCCTGGTGGTTGGGCCGAGATGGTGCAGTGGCTCACCAAGAACCTGCGTTATCCGCCGCAGGCGCAAGCCAGCCAGCTGCAGGGCAGGGTGGTGGTCTCTTTCATTGTCAACGCGGACGGAAAGCTTTCTGATGTCAAGGTGGCCAAATCCGCTCATCCTCAGTTAGACCGCGAGGCGGTGCGGGTAGTGCGCAAGATGCCTCCCTGGAAACCTGGCACGGAGAATGGCAAGCCTTGCCGCTCCATGGTGGTTATTCCCGTGGTGTTTAAACTCTGAAGGAGAAGCTTTGTCGCGTTTATGGCAGTCATGCGGAATCTCACGATATCAAACCTTAACCCTATAATGTAGATATGTATACATCCACTGAACTTCTTGACCGATTGGGACAATCCATGCGGCGCATGGCCATCGACCGTCAGCCCGCCTCGCTTTATGAACCTATTGAATATGTGCTGTCCATTGGCGGCAAGCGTGTAAGGCCCGTTCTCACGCTTTTGGCCTACAATCTTTACCGTGAAGATATTGAGCGCGTGATGCCTCAGGCCATAGCCTTGGAAACCTACCACAATTATACGTTGCTCCATGATGACTTGATGGACAACGCTGACGTGCGCAGGGGCAAACCCACCGTGCATCGCAAGTGGGATGCCAACACGGCCATTCTTTCTGGTGACTCTATGTTGGTGTTGGCCTACCAGCGCATGGCGCAGTGTGACGAGGCTCATTTGAAGCCTGTGCTCGACCTTTTTACGGAGACGGCTTTGCAAATAGGCGAAGGGCAACAGTACGACATGGAATTTGAGCGCAGGGACGATGTCTCGGAAGAGGAATATATCGAGATGATAAGGCTGAAGACCAGCGTGCTTTTGGCTTGCGGATTGAAAATGGGCGCGCTAATGGCAGACGCTCCCTGCGAGGACGCTGACAATCTATATCGTTTCGGCGAATGCGTGGGGCTGGCCTTCCAGTTACAAGATGATTACTTAGACGTGTATGGCGACCCCGCCGTTTTCGGTAAGGAGATAGGAGGTGACATTACGTCGAACAAGAAAACCTATATGCTCATCAACGCCCTCAACAGAGCTAACGACTCTCAACGCGAGGAATTGACGCGATGGATATCCGCCACGGGTTTTGATAAGCAAGAGAAGATAGCCGCGGTCACCCGTCTATACAATGAGATAGGTATCGACCGATTGGCGCAGGAGAAAATAGCTGCCTATTTCCAGGAGAGCCACCGCTATCTGGACGCTCTCGCCGTGCCCGGGGAACGCAAGGAAGAGCTGGCCCGCTACGCGCGACAGATGATGAAGCGCCAGTATTGATGCCTATGCTCATCGACACCCATGCCCATCTGGAGGGGGAGGAGTTTCAGGAAGACTTGCCCCAAGTGATAGCCCGTGCCAAGGAAGCGGGCGTAGGACGTGTGTTTTTGCCCGCCATCCACGAGGAGTCAGTTGCCCAGGTGCTCAATGTCTGTCATCTGTATCCCGGTTACGCTTATCCCATGGTGGGACTTCATCCAGAAGAGGTGAAACCTGATTGGCGAGAGCGATTGCGTCATCTCCATGAACATTATCTTTCCAATGGGGCTGGCGAGTTTATAGCTGTTGGCGAAGTGGGATTGGATTATTATTGGAGTAGGGAATATGAGCGGGAGCAGCTCTTAGCTTTTGAGGAACAGGTGAAGTGGGCCATAGAACTGCGCTTGCCCTTGATGATACATTGCCGTAAGGCGCAAAACGAGATGGTCGCCCTCTTGCGCCCTTATGAGCAGGAGTTGGCTGGTGGCGTTTTCCATTGTTTTACGGGCAATGCCCGGGAGGCGGAACAACTGCTGAGCTTCCCAGGTTTCGTGCTTGGCGTGGGTGGCGTAAGCACGTTCAAGAGTAGTCATTTGCGTGAAGATTTGCCTAAGAGCGTGCCGTTGGATAGGTTGGTGTTGGAGACAGATAGTCCCTATATGGCTCCAGTTCCCCATCGAGGACAACGCAATGAGAGCGCGTTCGTGGCGGAGGTAGCCAAGACGTTGGCCTTGGCCTATGGTGTGGCGCTGGAAGAATTGGCCACGCGAACCACCGCCAATGCGTTGCGTGTCTTTTCCCTGGTGAAATGAAGGCATTGATGCGTGTTTCTAGCCCCAAACTGTCTGCGGGAAGGTTTTGACGCGCGTTTCTAGCTCCAAACCGTTCTGCGGGAAGGAATTTACGGCGTTTCCAGCTCCATTCCGTTTTGCGGGAAGGTTTTGACGCGCGTTTCCAGCCTCATTCCGTTCTGCGGGAAGGTTTTGACGCGTGTTTCTAGCTCCTTCCAAGGGTGGAAGACACTGTAGAGACGCGTTAAGATGATTCTTTAATGGGCTTGCGGTTTAGGTGCTCATGCCTGCTCTGTAATGCTTTTTTGCGTTAGGGATTATATTTTCATCCGAAACATTTCCCCGTTTCGAGAATAATGCTTATTTTCGCGCTATCGATCACTCACGGCGGTGACACTTCAAGACAACAATAAACAAACTACCTAAACCAAATCAGGAATAGTGATCTATGAGAAAAACTTTACTGCTTTTATGGATGGCGCTTTGCGCCTTCACGGTGCGCGCGCAGTTGGTTCCTGCTTTTCCTGGCGCGGAAGGTCACGGCAGATACGTGACTGGAGGGCGAGGAGGAGAAGTGAGACACGTTACCAACCTCAACGATAATGGAGCGGGGTCGCTGCGGGAGGCCGTGAAAGGCGATAAAGCCAAAACCGTGGTATTCGATGTAGGCGGCGTGATAGCTCTGGAGGAAGAATTGAAGATAGGCGCTAATACCACTATCGCCGGACAGACAGCCCCCAGCCCAGGCATTACCCTGCGTTACTACACCGTTCGTCCCGCAGGAGATAATATCATCATCCGCTTTATCCGTGTCCGCAGAGGGCAGGAAAGGGATGTGAATGACAGTGCGGACGCTATTTGGGCTCGTGAATATACGGGCATGATACTTGACCACTGCTCTTTCAGTTGGAGCATAGACGAGGTGGCTTCCTTTTATGATATGAATAACTTCACAATGCAATGGTGCACCATTGCGGAGAGCCTTAACAACGCGGGACATGGAAAGGGCGCTCATGGATATGGAGGTATTTGGGGAGGCAAGTTGGCCAGCTTCCATCACAACCTCTTGGCTCATGTATCTAACCGAGTACCTCGCTTCAACGGGGCACGCTACGGCTGGACAGGCTATACCAAAAATAAACTTTATTCGGAGTATAAATGGGAAAATGCCGTGCAGGCCGAGAACGTGGACTTCCGCAACTGCGTGATGTTCAACTGGGGCAATAGCAATGGCTGTTATGGTGGCCCGGGCGGCGGGCAGATTAACATCGTGAACAACTACTATAAGGGTGGCCCCGCCACACCAGACAGCAAAGCGAACCGAGTGACGCAGGTTTCCGTGGGCAACGAAGGTAATAGCACTATCGAAGCTCTGCAAGGCTTGGCCAGCCGCTATTACATTTCCGGCAATACTACCGAGACACATAGCGGGAAGATAACTCATAGCCGCGATTGGGATGGCGTTGACTATGATGGAGAAACTTATACCCTTGACGGGGAACGATATACCGCAGACCCCAATGCTTATTACGACGCTCCCCATGTCACTATCAATGGAGTCTCTTGCGTCAAGATAAGAATGGAAGAGCCTTGTCCGACGGGCGAGGTGACCACCCACGACGCTGTCACGGCCTTCTCCAAGGTGCTGGACTACGCTGGTGCGTCTCTTTATCGCGATGACGTAGATGCCCGTTACAAGCGGGAAGTCACCAGCGGTAATCCTGAATACATGGGTTCGGTGACGGGAGAGGAAGGCTTGATAGACTTGGTGGCAGATGTGGAGGGCTATACAGAGGCGAATTTCGGAACGTCCTCCCGCCCCGCAGGCTTTGATTCAGATGGTGATGGCATGCCCGATGAGTGGGAAATCGCCAACGGATTGAATCCTGATGACCCCAGCGACGGCAACGACAAGAAGCTGGACGCCAAAGGATGGTATACCAACTTGGAGGTATACTTGAGCAATGTGGTGGAAAACATCATGCGCCAAGGCAACGCCGATGCCCAATCTGTCGTGGAGGAATATTATCCATTGGCTGGCGGAGATGTGCCCTCTGGCATTGACAGCGTGGCCGCGGATGAGGAAGATATCGTAACCACCAATTATTACGACGTGCGGGGTGTACGGGTGAATCCTTCCGCTAAGGGAATTGTCATTCGTGTGGATATCATGAGAGATGGCGGCAAGCGTGTCACCAAGGAGATGAGGTGATTTTTCGGGATTACACCATATTATATATATAGGCAAATGGGCGTACCATCACTGGCACGCCCATTTTTTGTTGATGCCCTCTTGCTCTCACAGCAAGGGTCACCATTCATAAATATATGAAAAGATAAGAGAAATATCTGTTTCTTTCTTATCGACGCTCCGTTTGCGCCACGCAGGCGAACACAACCAACAAGATGGCCGCTAACGCCAGGTACCCTATGTAGAAGTCCTTGAACGAGAACGATAGCTCGGGCAGTTCTTTCAGCCAGATGCCAGCCTTGAAAAGGAAGGTTTTCACGGGCGAGGCCAGTTGCTTCAGTCCTTCTTCGGTCAGCAGCATGACCGTGATGGCCACGAGCCACATGCTTGTCCAAAGCCTGTTGAGCCAGATGGCATTCCGCGGCAGCTTGCGCATTACTTGCTTAGAGAAGCCATCGTCGGCAATGGTTTGCCGTCGGGAGGCGAAAAACTCTTCCAAAGCTCTTTCTTCCTCGTTGCTCAGTATGTTGTCTTTATCTGTCATATCCGTTTGCTTTTAGGTAAGTTACCAGCTTCTTTTTTCCTCTTGCCAAGTGCGACTTGATGGTGTTGGCGTTCATCGCGGTGATCTCGGCGATGCGTTCTATGCTTTGCCCCTCCATCAGTTGCAGTGATACGCAGGTGCGTTCTGTTTCCGTCAGTTGTTGCAGGGCTTGGTAAAGATCCATTTTTTCCATGCCCCGTTGCTCTGTTCTGAGCCTTTGCGCGGGCAGCAGGTCTATGTCCGTGGTGGGACGCTGGCCACGAGTGTAGTCATAGAACACGTTATAGGCGATTCGGAAGAGCCACGTGCTGAAAGTGGATTTCCCTTGGAACTGCGCGATATTGAGATATGCCTTGACGAAAGTGTCTTGCGCCAGGTCATCGCTCAACTGCGTGTCACCACACGTTTGGTTGAGGAAAAACCTCCGGATGGTCTCTTGGTGCCTCTTGACCAGCGTGTCGAAGGCACGCCTGTCGTGTAGCACGGCCACCCGCGATACCAGTTGTATGTCGTCCCAACTGTTCATCTTTCCTCTAGGGCCTAGTCTTTCCTCGTGTTCTTCTCGGATGTTTTGGCTACCACGCACATTCCCGCGCCTATGCAGAGCACCAGTCCGCCCACGGCGGTCAGGGCATCGGTGCCCATGAAAAGGCCCATGACGATGAGTCCCAGGCCCGTGAAGGCGGTCATCACGCCTTTCTGTCCCCGGGCGTTGTTGGTGATTTGCTGGAAGGTGTAGGCCCAGTTCCGCTCCTGTGGCATGGCCTCTTTCTCCTCGCTGGTGCTATCCTCGGGGGTTGTCTTTCTCCGTTCGCCCTTGCCCGAGGTCTTGGCTATCACGCATTGTCCCGCTCCCATGCAGATGAGCAGCGCGCCCACGGCGGCCAGTGTTTCGATGTTTATGAAGAGGCCGAAGACGATGAGCCCCAGGCCCAGGAATACGTTTCTCACTCCCTTGCTCCACATGTAGCTGTCGGTTTGCAGTTCCATGGAGAGCATTTCCTGCGGGATGGGCTGCCCGTTCTCCATGGCCTGGCGGGCGAACTCCAGTCGCTGTCGGTTGCGCCTCACCAGGTACCAGATGAAGAGTCCCAGCACGATGAAAGGCGAGCAAAGGAAGAGGAACACCAGTATCACCACCAGCGTGGCAAAGGCGCTGGCCCAGAAGCCGGCCGTGCCGCCCAGCAGCTCCAGTGCCCATCGTTCCAGCAGGGAGTCTGCTTGGTCGTTGTTCCAGTCCAGCGAGGCTGTGTTGCCTTTGCCGTTGTAGTAGGTGACGCTGTCGCCTTGCGCGTCGGTTTCCGTGGTGTCGCTATAGGCCACTATTCCCTCCTCGTCCGTGGAGTCGTTGACGGCGGGGGCGTTTGTGGTGGCCGTGGCGGTGGCCTTGCCTTTCTGGCCTTGGGCCATTGCTTGGTTGACAGGGCTGGTGGCTAGCAGCGCCAGTGTCAGGGTTATGGTTATGAGTCTTTTCATATTGTTTTGTTTTTTCTGTGTATTAGACGAGTCCAGTGGCGCATTAGTTGCAAAGAAACGATTTTTTTCTTAAATTCGCGTCATAAACCACATGAAAAAATGAATTTACCGCAAGATTTCTCCCAATATACGCTTGCCTTGATGGGGCAAACCCGCTACGACCGCTTCCTTCGTGCGCTGGACGAGTCGCCCACGGTGGCCATTCGTCTCAATCCAGCCAAGCTCCCCGCGGGAGAGGTAAAGGTAGAGGATGCCGAGGGACAAGTGCCTTGGTGCGAGGACGCTTGCTATTTGGCTAGCCGACCCGATTTTACCTTCGACCCCATGCTTCACGCCGGTGTCTACTACGTGCAGGAAGCCTCCTCCATGTTCCTTCACCGCGTGTTGCGGCAGTACGTCTCCCGCCCCGTGATGGCCTTGGATTTATGCGCCGCTCCTGGTGGCAAGTCCACGGTAGCCCGTTCCGCGTTGCCCCAGGGCAGTCTGCTTTTCTGCAATGAGCCTATGCGAGACCGCTCCAGGATATTGGCGGAGAACATGATGAAGTGGGGCCATCCCGACGTGGTGGTCACCAACGACTTCCCCAAAGCCTACCGCGAGTTGGGTTTGCGGTTTGACGTGATTGTGGCGGATGTGCCTTGCTCGGGCGAGGGCATGTTTCGCAAGGACCCCGCCAGCATAGCCGAGTGGAGCCGGCAACACGTCTTCGACTGCGCCAAGTTGCAGCGCGAGATAGTCTCCGACGCTTGGCGCTGCTTGCGCCCGGGCGGTTTGCTGGTTTATTCCACCTGCACTTTCAACGCCCAGGAGGACGAGGAGAACGTGGCTTGGATGATAGACCGTCTGGGCGCGGAGCCGCTCACGGTGGACGTGGAGGCAGATTGGGCCATCACGGGCAGCCTGGCGGGCGACCTGCCGGTATATCGTTTCATCCCTGGCTATACCTGTGGCGAGGGTCTGTTCATGGCCGTACTGCGCAAGCCCGAAGAGCAGAGTGGGGAGGAAAAGCCACCCCGCAAGACGAAAAATTCCCGTCGGGAGAAACCAGGGAAACCTTTCTCCGTGCCCGCTGATTGGTTGCGGGCGGATGAGGAGATGGCGTACTCGCTGGAGGAGGATACGCTCAGGGCCATTCCCCAACGTTGGTTTCCCCTCTATCGGCAAGCCCGCGAGCGGTTGCGGGTACTCCATGCGGGTGTCACCATGGGCACTTTGAAGGGCAGGGACTTGCTGCCCCACCAGTCGCTCGCCCTTTCCACCTTGCTCCATCAAGAGACTTTCCCCGCCGTGGACTTGACCTGGCAGCAGGCCGTGGCCTACCTGCGCAAGGAGGCCTTCCCCTTACCAGCCGACACGCCAAGGGGTTTCACGCTCCTGACCTATGGCCGCCAGCCCCTGGGGTTCGCCAAGAACATCGGCCAAAGAGCCAATAACCTGTATCCGCAAGAGTGGCGCGTCAAGAGCACGCACCTGCCGCCCGCCGCTCCCCAAGTAGTGACCCTGCCATGAAAGTGAAGCTCATAGCCGCCGTGGCACGGAACAGGGCGATAGGCCATCAAGGGCAGCTGCTCTTCCACTTGCCGGAAGACATGGCTCGCTTTCGTCGTTTGACTACGGGTCATCCCGTTATCATGGGGCGCAAGACTTACGAGTCCTTGCCCCACGGCCCCTTGCCTCACCGTCGCAACATCGTTTTGTCCCGTCAAGCAGGTTTCCACCTTCCTTGGCGGGGGGAGGGAGATACCGGTCTGGAGGTCTGCCCGTCACTGGAAGAGGCCTTGCGCCGTTGCGCCTCCCAGCCGGAAGTGTTTGTTATTGGCGGGGCGGAGGTCTATCGCCAGGCCATTGACCTGGCCGTGGAGTTGTGGCTCACGGAGGTGGAGGCCGTTCCCGCGGAGGCGGATGCGTTTTTCCCGGATTATTCTGCCTGGCAGGCCATTAGCCGCGAATACTTTCCCCGCTCATCTTCCCGTCCGTATGCTTTTTCTTTCGTTACCTATCGCCGCGAGGAGGACAATTTTTCCCGGGAGTAATGCCTTGGATGTCCGCTTCCCTAGACTGCGAAAAAGAAGGTAAACGGGAACGCCCGTGCGGTTCGCCCCGCTAGTCGGTTAATGTTTGTTAATAAAAATGGGGGGGGTAGAGGGCGTTTCCCTACGAATATCGTATCTTTGTTCCGTTATATCAAGACAGTCATGAATAAATTGCTTTTTACCCTGCTATGCCTGCCCATCGCGCTGATGGCGCAAGCGCAAAACGCCGATGCTCGCTTCGGCAAGTTGTTGAACGAGAGTCGCTGGTTTGAGTTGGCTGGTGAACTGAAGGGCACACCCCCAGACTCCGTGCATCCCTTGCTCTACAAGATGACCAAAGCCATGACATACCATAACTTCAACCAACCGGACTCGGCATGTGCCGTAATCGGGGACTTGCTGAACAACCACCAGGAGGAATTAGGCGACAACACGCTGAGCATGGCCGCGTTGCTGGGGATGAACCTGGCCCGCCTTGATCGTTATGCCGAGGCCGCGGACTTGATGCAAGATCTTTATGACCAACTGAAGGCGCAAGGCGTGGACAGCACGCAAACCAAGGGTTTTTTTTCGCTGGCCCGGCAATACCGGGTGTTTGCCGACAACGCCCCTATATGCAAGCCGCTGCATCCCGCGGGCACTTATCGTGTCCCGATGAAGACACACAACGCAATGCACGTTGCCAAGGACAAGGCTTCTAAAGGGCATTTCATCACGATGGACGGCCGGCTCAACGGGAAAGCAAGCACGTTGGTCTTCGACACCGGGGCGGGCGTTAACATCATCTCTTCCAGGCAGATGCGTGATTATGGCTTGCGGACGCTGGATGTCACGATGCCGATGAGTGGCATCGGCACGCAGCAGGGACGTTACGCCATGGCCGATACGTTGCGCATAGGTGACATGGCTTGGGCGAACGTTCCTTTCCTTGTCGTTGACATCCAGACAGGGGATGATACGTTTTGCCAATGCCATACTTATCCTTTGTTTTCAGCCCATTCGGCCAATTCGTTTAATGAGATTCTGCCCTCGTAGATGGCTTTTCCGAACACTACGGCCGGGATGCCGGCTTCGTTCAGGCCGATGAGGTCTTGCAGAAACTTGAGATCGGA
>OHUR01000669.1_pt1 | contig 11414 bp, 7 predicted proteins | sample 1579251 | NCBI WGS metagenome assembly OHUR01 (sample SAMEA3882528, study PRJEB24775) | human gut metagenome | biome: human-associated habitat; feature: intestine environment; material: feces | place: Netherlands | collected 2009/2010
CTCCGCCGAACTGTACGAAGCCGCCTCGCTCGACGGCGCCAGCGCATGGCAGAAGTTCCGCTACATCACGCTGCCGGCCCTCCGCCCGACCTTCAACTACGTGGTCATCTTCGGCCTCATCGGCTCCTTCCAGGTCTTCGATCAGGTCTTCATCCTGACCTCCGGCGGCCCGGCCCGCTCCACTGAAACCATCGTGTACCGCATCTACACCGAGGCGTTCGGCAACGGCAAGCTCGGCTACGCGTCCGCGCTGTCGTACGTGCTGCTCATCATGACGCTCATCGTCGGCCTCATCCAGCTGTACACCAACAACAAGCATGAGAAGGAGGAGATCGCATGAGCACCGCAACCGCAACCTCCATGAAACTGACCGCGGAACAGGAATCCGAAAACGCTCGCATCAACGCCGAAAACGAACGTCTGCGCAAGCAGGCGCGCGCCAAGCGCACCATCAGCCTGACGCTGAGCTACGTCGCGCTGGCACTGGTGACGTTCCTCATGATCTTCCCGCTGATCATCGTCGTGATCGTCTCGTTCACGCCGAACGCCGTCACGCAGACCTGGCCGCCGAAGATCATTCCGAGCGCGTGGACGCTCGACAACTACACGAGCCTGTTCCAGCGCCTTGGCCAGCACCTCGTACGAAAGGCCATCGACCTTGATATCCATCTGGGTAGCCGTGATACCGTCCTTGGTACCCGTCACCTTGAAGTCCATGTCACCCAGGTGGTCCTCATCGCCCAGGATGTCGGAAAGCACCGCCCAACGACCGGTCGCGGAATCCGAAATCAGACCCATGGCAATACCCGAAACGGGTTTCTTGAGTTTCACGCCGGCATCCATCAGCGCCAGCGTACCGGCACAAACCGTCGCCATCGACGACGAGCCGTTCGACTCGAGAATATCCGACACCACACGCACGGCATAAGGATTTTCCTCTCCGACGGGAACCATCGGCTTCAGTGCGCGCCATGCCAGATGGCCATGACCGATCTCGCGGCGGCTCAGGCCGCGGGCGGCTTTGGCCTCGCCTGTCGAGAAAGGCGGGAAATTATAGTGCAGCACGAATTGCTCGGTACCCTGTACCAGCACTTCGTCCTTGACCTTCTCATCCATCTTCGTACCGAGGGTCACCGTAGTCAGCGACTGCGTTTCACCGCGCGTGAAGATCGCCGAACCGTGAGCGGCGGGCAGGTAGCCCACCTCGCACCAGATCGGACGGATCTCATCGGTCTTGCGGCCGTCGAGGCGCTTGCCCTCGTCGAGGATCATGTTGCGCATGGCCTTCTTCTGCACGTCGTCGTGGAAATATTTGTGAATCAGCGGCGCCTTCTCGACCAGCTCCTCTTCCGAGAAACGGGCGGCGAACTCGGCCTCCAGCGCATTGAAGGCATCTTCGCGCTCGTGCTTCATCGTGCCGCTCGTGGCGATGGCGTAAGCCTTGTCGTAAAGCTCCCGAATGATGGTCTGACGCAACTCTTCGTCATTCACTTCGTGGCAATAGGTCCGTTTCACGTCCTTGCCCAGCTCCTTCGAAAGCTCGATCTGTACGGCACAGTGTTTCTTAATCTCTTCGTGCGCGAACTTGATGGCTCCGAGCATCACCTCCTCGGAAACCTCCTTCATCTCGCCCTCGACCATCAGAATATTGTCGATGGTACCGCCGACCATGATGTCCAGATCGGCGTCCTGCATCTGCGAGAAGGCCGGGTTGATGACGTACTGACCGCCGATACGGGCCACACGCACCTCCGAAATCGGACCGCCGAACGGGATGTCCGAAACGGCCAGTGCAGCCGATGCGGTCAGTCCGGCCAGAGCATCGGGCTGAATATCTTTGTCCGCCGAAATCAGGTTTACGGTCACATATACCTCGGCGTGATAGTCCGACGGGAACAGGGGGCGCAGCGCACGGTCGATCAGACGGGCTACGAGGATCTCGCTGTCGTTAGCCTTGCCCTCACGCTTCATGAAACCGCCGGGATAGCGACCGCAAGCGGCATATTTCTCCTTATACTCCACCTGGAGCGGCATAAAATCAGTGTCGGGTTTCGCGTCCTTGGCGGCTACCACCGTTCCCAGGAGCATCGTATCTCCCATCTTCACCACGACGGAGCCGTCGGCCTGCTTGGCCAGTTTGCCCGTTTCGATCATGATTTCGCGGCCGTCTGCCAGTGTGATCGTCTTCCGGACTGCATTGTACAACTTCTTTTCTTCCATAGATATTTTTACGTCAAAATGTATGTTCCAAATTACAAATGGGGCTGCCAAAAGAAACTTTGGCCAACCCCATTTTTCTGCCTCCGGGACTATTTACGGAGATTGAGCGTCTTGATGATTGCTCGGTAGCGCTCGATATCGACCTCTTTCAAATACTCCAGCAACTGGCGGCGCTTGCCGACCAGACGCAGCAACGCACGCTGTGTACCGAAGTCGTGTTTGTTGCTACGAAGGTGTTCCGTAAGGTGGTTGATACGGAACGAGAACAGCGCGATCTGGCTCTCGGGAGAACCCGTGTCGGTGTTGGACTTTCCGTACTTACCGAAAAGCTCCTGCTTTTTTTCAGCTGATAAATAACCCATTTTCAAAAGTTTATTTAGTTCCACTCTACGACGCATTCCCCTTACCGTGAATAACGCCAGAGCGTGGCGCAAAGGTACGAACTTAATTCACAATAACCAACTTAAACGAATACAATTTTTTAGCTGAAGAGCCCTCTTTTTTTGCAAACCGGAGCGAAAAACACTATTTTTGCCAAAAAAGAAGACACATAGAACATGAAAAAGATCGCCCTGCTGCTCTACACCGTTATCGTTCTGGTCCTTGCAGCGAACTGCGACCGCCGCGCAGAGTACCTTACGGCAAGCGGCGCGATGCTGGGTACGACTTTCCAGGCAACGGGCGACATCACGGACTGCACCGCACAGGAACTCTACCGGGCCATTATGCAAATCGACGCCGAAGCCAAGGCTTCGATGTCGATTTTCGACTCCACCTCCCTGCTGAGCCGCATCAACCGGGGAGAAACCGATTCGCTCGACGAACATATCATCTACAACCTCCGTCTGGCCGAACGGTTCAGCCGCTTGAGCGAAGGTCACTACGACGTGACGGTCAAGCCGCTGGTCGATGCCTGGGGATTCGCCGGACACGAGGCGGAACGCACCCCGAACCTCGATTCGCTCCTGCAATTCGTAGGCTACCGGCGTGTCCATATCCGGGACGGCAGGCTCGTGAAGGACGATCCCCGCGTACAGCTCGATTTCAACTCGATCGCCAAGGGCTATACGGTCGATCTGGTCGCGGCCCTCATGGAGCGCTGCGGCGCGAAGAACTATCTGGTGGAGATCGGCGGCGAATGCCGCTGCCAGGGTGTCAGCAGCAAAGGCATTCCCTGGCGGATCGGCATAGAAACTCCCTTCGACGGCAATATGTCCGACGGCGCCTATCTCACCGGACGTATCCGCATGAGCGAAGGAGGCCTGGCCACTTCGGGCAACTACCGCCGCTTCTACCGCGACGCCGCAGGCAATAAGATATCCCACACGATCGACCCGACAACGGGCCGCAGCGTCACGTCACGATTGCTTTCCGCCACCGTGGTCGCGGACAACTGCGCCGAAGCCGACGCCATGGCGACCATGTATTTGAGCCTGGGCGCGAACAAGGCCATCGCCCTCTCCCGGAAAATTCCCGACGCGAAGGTCTATTTTATCCTCGACGACGGGAAAGACGGCTACGAAATTTACTGCTCGCCGGCGATGCAAGAAATGATGATTCCAGAATAATCCCATTGCGTACGAATGAAACAAGTTCTATTTCTCTATAACCCCCAGTCGGGAAAAGGAAAAATCGAAAAAGATTCCCAAGCCATCGGCGAAATGTTCCGGCAGGCCGGCTACTCGATCGTAGACGGCCCGATCGATTTCAGCCGCAACCCTTTCAATGGACACGAAACGGTCGATCTGGTGGTCGTGGCGGGCGGCGACGGCACGGTCAATTACGTGGTCAATCGGATGAAGGAGAAGCACCTCGACCTGCTGCTGGGCATCATCCCGGCAGGTACGGCCAACGACTTCGCCGGAGCGCTCGGCATGGAGAAAAACCCGGTCAAGGCGGCGGCGCAACTCCTCGGCGGCACGGAAGAGCGGGTCGATTGCGGACGCGTGAACGACCACTATTTCGTTAATATCTTCAGTTTCGGCATCTTCACCACCACGTCCCAGCGCACGCCGGACAAACGCAAGCACCAGATCGGCAAGCTGGCCTACCTGATCGAGGGCGTGAAGGAGTTCCGCTCGGTACACGGCATTCCGCTGCAAATTCTCGCCGACGGCAAAGCCTTCGACCTCGAATCGCTCATGGCCTTGATATTCAACGGAGAAACGGCCGGAGGATTCCACCTTGCCCCCCGCTCGAGCATTAAGGACGGTATGTTCGACTGTCTGTTGCTGCAAAGGCGCAACATGCTCTTCTCGGTCGTATCGATGCTCCGTCACCTGCTGGGCGGTCGGCCCTCGCAGGTAAAACATTTCCGAGCCCGCACGCTCGACATCACCTCGCCGATCAACGAACCTACCGACGTGGACGGACAGAAGGGGGCCGATTTCCCGCTGCACATCGAATGTCTGCACAACGAGCTCCGCGTCGTCTGCCCGCTGTCGGAGGCACCCCGCCGGGGCCGGTTCGCCTATTTCAAGAATCTGATCAGCAAACTGGCATGGTGGCGGACGAGATAACCCTGCAAAAAGTTTCGATCTCCCGCATCAAGCAGGAGATGCGGGACGTTTATTACCTGTCGGACGACCTGGTGATCGCTTCGTTCGACATCCACCGCGATACGCTGGGCAACTACCCCGCCCTGATCGACGGCTTCTCGGCGATCATCATGGCCAGCGGTTCGGCCGTCGTAGCGATCGATACGGAAGAGTACGAAGTCGTGCCCGACACGATCGTCTTCTTCAGCCCCGACCGCGTGATCCGCACGGTGGCCAGCACCAGCGATGCGGCGGCCTATTTCGTCGCCTGTTCCAAATCGTTCATCAACGAGATCCAGATAGACCTTTCGGCCTCGCTGCCCGTCTATATGCGTTTCGGCAAACAGCCCTGCCTGCGGGTGACACCCCAGGACACGCACGAGATCCGACAGGTGTTCCAACTCATCAAGACGATTCTTGCCAGCGACAAGGAACATTACAGACAGGAGATCATCCGCTGCCTGTTCACCGCAGTCTTCTACATCATCACCGAGCTGAACATGCGCGAGCAGAAAAACACGGTCAAGTTGGGGCGCGGCGAGGTGATCTTCGAAGAGTTCATGGAATTAGTCCGGCAATACAGCAAACAGGAGAGGAACGTCCGGTTCTATGCCCGCCGCCTCAACATCACCCCCAAATACCTTTCGACCGTTTCCAAGGACGTGAGCGGCAAAACCGCCGCCCGGTGGATCGACGAAGCGGTGATCCTCGAGGCAAAAAGCCTGCTGCGCTATTCGGGCATGAGCATCCAGGAGATCGCCTATCACCTCAACTTCTCGACCCAGTCGTTCTTCGGCAAATATTTCAAACAACACACGGGCTACAGCCCGTCGCGGTTCAAGCGCAAGGGCAGCTGACGGACCGAGGCATCCCGGAATAAAAAAGGGACGTGTCAAATCGAGAAATTCGGCGCATCCCTTTTCAGGTATGTAAAAACAGGTAAAATACAAGGCATCGAGGTTCACGGCGAAGAGTGTGTACCGACGCACATGATCGAGCCGTGACACCGATAATAACGAAGCAGTTTGCCTGTTATGACGCACCGCCTTTTTCGACCGAAAGATTATCGCACCCCGGCTTTCTCCCGATCGGAACCCTTTTTCCTCGGCGACGGTTTGGTCTTGCGGACCGGCGGCTTCCGGTCGAACGCCTTCTCCACTTCGATCTCGAAATCCGAAAGCACGTTCATATAGTTGATAAAGGCATCGTAGGACGATTCGTAAGGATTGAAATAGGCATGTACGTCCCCGTCCGACAACCACTTGGTCGCCATATAATAGAAATGATCCGAAGCCTGCATGAAGTTCCACACGTGGTCGAAATCGGGATCCTTCAGCCGGGCGATCTTATCCCGCAGGGCATACAGTTTTCCGAAAGCTTCGTTCTGCAATTCGTTGCCCAGCCACGCCGTGATGTCACGTTCCTCGTCCGCCCAAGACATCACGTGCGGACAATGGAGTACGGCGACGGGCTGGTATTTCGCAGCGGCTTCGCTCACCGTAGCGAACTCCAACCCCTCCCGCTTCAGAACAGCCGGAACGAGCGCCTTCATAAAGTCGAAAATACCCGTATCGGCACGCTGGTGCTCGCCGAAGGTTTCGTAATCCATGAAGAGATTGACCACATCCCCCTCCAGCTCGTCCGAAGCGAGCCACCCCGTGTATTTTTCCGCCGTGAGAGGCCATTGGTCCCACCCTCGGTTGGAGAAACGGAACGCGATGTCGTCCGAGAGCTTGTAATTGCGCAGCAACAGCCTCAAGCGCTGGTCGAGCGCATTGGCATAAACATAGCCGGGCGACTTCCATCCCAGTACGTGTCGGGCTCCCTCGGCCAACATGGTCTTGAAACCCATCTCGGCCACATCGGAGCCGATCCGGTCGGAATAGATCAGTTCGGTATTGCGAAAGGCGGTCGGCGCAACGCCGAACTCCTTTTTCATCAGTTCGGTATGGAGCGCAACCTGCTGCATGAAATCCTCCTTCGACGAAAGCGAAGCCAGCGAATGGGAGTAAGTTTCGGCCAGGAACTCCACGCAGCCCGTCCGGGCCAGGCGGCGGAACGAATCGAGCACCTCGGGCGCATACGCCCGCATCTGTTCGACGGCCAGCCCCGTCAGCGAAAAGGTACAGCGGAAACGCCCCTCGCTCTGCCGGATCAGATTGAACAGCAAGGCATTCATCGGCAGATAGCACTCACGCGCGACCTTCTGCATGATCGAGCGATTGGTCAGGTCGTCCAGGTAGTTGTGGTCACGGCCCATATCGAAGAAACGGTAACGCTTCAGCCGCCAGGGCTGGTGTACCTGAAAATAGAAACAAATCGTTTTCATACTCCGCAAATATTTTAATTGTTCGCCTCCGCGACGACAGTTTCGTAAACCGTCTTGATCTTCGCTGCGGCATTGGTCCATTTGAGTCCGGTCACCTCTTCCAGCCCTTTCGAAGCGAACATCCTACCCAGAGCCGGATAAGTAAGAAGCCCGTAAATGGCATCGGCCAGAGCATCCACGTCCCAGTAATTCACTTTAATGGCGTAATCCAGCACCTCCGCCACACCGCTTTGCCGCGAGATAATCACGGGAACGCCCGAACGCATGGCCTCGAGCGGCGAAATACCGAACGGCTCCGACACCGAAGGCATGACATAGACATCCGACAGACGGAACATCCGCTGCACCTCCCCGCCCTTGAGGAACCCCGTGAAATGGAAGCGGTCGGCGATCCCCAACTGGGCCACGCGCCGCACCACATGGTTCATCAGATCGCCCGAGCCGGCCATGACGAAACGCACGTCCGGAACCCGCTGCAGCACCTTGGCCGCAGCCTCGACGAAATAATCGGGACCTTTCTGGTAGGTGATGCGTCCCAGGAAGGTGACGACCTTATCCTTGACGGCCCGCTCCGGCACAGCATCCTCCGACTCGCCGAAACGCACGGCGTTATGCACTGTCACGACCTTCTCGGCCGGAATGCCGTACTTGCCGATGACGATGCGGCGCGTCAGCTCCGACACCGCGATCACCCGGTCGGCAGCCTGCATACCCGCCTTTTCGATGGCATAGACCCGACGGTTGATATTCTCGCCGCTGCGGTCGAACTCCGTGGCGTGCATGTGCACCACCAGCGGCTTGCCCGAAACCCGCTTGGCCGCAATTCCGGCGAAATAGGTCAGCCAGTCGTGGGCATGGATCACGTCGAACTGCCCTTCGAGGTCTTTGGCCACCTGCGCCGCCACCATTGCATACCGGGCGACCTCCTCCATCAGGTTGGCGCCGTATTTTCCGGAGAAGGTGTAGCGCTGTTTCCATACGTCGGTCCACTCGTGTGTCCGGCCGCTGCGAACGAACTCGTCGTGGTAGGCGGCATACTCCTCCGGAGAGATGTAGGGCAACATGTTCGAATCGATGTGGATGAACGAAACCTTCTCGAGCAGCTCTTCGGAAAACTCATGATCGCGCGTACCGATCGTTTCCACGTCGCTCGCATTCACCACGCGGACGAAGCGCTGGTCCTCGTCGCCATAGGCACGCGGCATGACGAAAACGACCTCCACACCGTTGCGTGCAAGACCGCGCGTCATACCGTAGCAGGCCGTACCCAGCCCGCCGGCGATATGGGGAGGAAACTCCCAACCGAACATCAACACTCTCATTTGTATTCTATTTTTTTATTCTAACAATTATATCTTTCCATGTACCCTTATCCGACGGTCGCAGCATCGAATCCAAGGAGTGCTTATTCGCGGCCCGAAACCGTGTCCGCCATGCACCCTTCCCCTAAATCCGCTTCTCGGAGGGAATTTGGGACACTGCGCCCCCGAAAAGGTACACTCAAAGTATATAATCACGTTTCATTTCGTAACTTATTCGACTTCGCGAAACACCGGTCGCCCCTCCCGGCAACCTCCATCCCGGCCTGCCCGGGCCGACAGAAAAAATTTCGGACACCTTACGCGGCGGCAAGTTCTTTTCCTTCGCATCCTTTAGCGCTTTTTCCGAAGACCCGGCAACAACCCGTGTCCCCGGCGACGACGCCAGCGTTCGGTCGTTTCACGGATCATCAACACCGCCCCGACACTCCACGCCTGCGACACGGCGCCCCAAGGCGCATGCGGAGGATCGCCGTCGAATAGCTCGTTGATCGATCCGATACCGTAACTCTGAATCTCCTCGCCGAAACGGGCGAGCAGCTCCTCCGCCCGAGGCAGAAACTCACGGCCACCGAGGTCGAACGAAGCCTTGACATAAAACCAAAGCGGCCAAACCCATACGGAGCCGTTCATCGAAGCCTCCGCACGAACGGCTTCATCGCCCTCGCAGCGGTTCTTATAGCGAGGATTGCGGGGCGAAAGCGAACGCAGCCCTTTGGGTGTCAGCAAATGCTGCCCCACGATCCGAAGCACCGAAGCCTGCTGCTCCTCATCGAGCATCTTGTAATCCAAACCGCACGCCACCACCATATTCGGACGAATCCACCGATTCGGCCCTTCAGGACCTACGAAATCGGCCAGATACCCGTCGTCGCCGCTCCAGAACATCTCCCGAAAAGCGTTCCGAATCCGCTCGGGCCACGCTTTCCACTCGCCGACGAACTCCTCCTCGCCGAAACGGGAAGCCAGCTCAAGGGCATAACACACGGCGTTGTACCAAAGTGCGTTGATTTCGACCGGATACCCGTCCCGCGACACGACGGGGACACCACCCGCCAGCGCATTCATCCAGGTGAGGGCTTTGTCGGGCGCCGAGGCCCACACCAAACCGTTATCGTGCACGGCCACGCCGCCGACGCCCCGGCGATAAGCCGCCAGCAGCTCTTTCATCACGATACCGTAGCGCTTCCATATCTCCTCCTCACCCAGCGTCCGCTGCAACTGCTGAAGCACCCAGAAAAACCAAAGCGGAGCATCCGCAGCCTCGGCAGCCGAGAAAGAACCCGTAAACATACCGTCCCGGCGTCCGCGCACGACCGTATCGAGCACATCCAGGCAATCCTCCGTGCGTCCCTGCTCCAGCGCGATGCCGGGCAGCGCTACGAGCGTCTGACGTCCGATCTGCCCATACCAGGGATACCCGGCCAGCACCTCGGCCCGCCCGTCCCGGCGGCGGACGACGAACTGCCGGGCAGAGTGGCGCAGGCAGCTCAGAAAATCGACCTTGCGGCTGCGGGCGCTCAGAGCCTCCGCAAACATTCCGCCGATGGCCGCAGGATCGGGAATGGCTTCGACGGACGCAGAGAAAATCACGCTTTGCCGCCGACCGAGACTGAGTTCGAAATAACCCGTCGTAAGCAGATCCTCATCTCCCTCGTATCCTCGCTCGATCTCTCTGGCGTATTCGAAATTATAGTACCAGTCGGGAGCCGGCACGAACTCCGCATCCCGACAATCGGTTTGCAGGTACAGCCAGGGAAAATCGGAATACAACCGACACTTCACCCCGCCCGGAATCGGCCGGGAACGTCCGTCGGCCTCCATATTGGCATGCGTGAGCGCATGTTTGTCCCGGAAGGCGAAGAAAGGCCGGAGCCTAAGCCGGACGTCGGACGGCGCCTCCAGCAGCGTATAGCGGATCATCAACTGCGTGCGGTTGTGTATCCAGAGCAGCTCTTTCCGCAACACGATGCTTCCCACGCGGTAGGTGATCGTCGGTGTCGGCGTATATTCGAAATCGGTGATGTACTTATGCCCCCGAGGTTCATAGGTTCCCGGGAAACGGTGCAGCGCCAGGTTGAAGGATTGCCCGTCGTGCACGACGGTTTCATCCACCGACGAGAGCAGCACGTAAGCGCGGTCGCTGTCGTCGATGGGTGCCACCATCAGGCCATGATACTTGCGCGTGTTGCAGCAAACGATGGTCGTGCTCATATAGCCGCCTCTGCGATCCGTAGCCAGCATTTCGCGCTGCAACGAATACTCCAGATTTCCCAGTTCCTTCTTATCAAATGTAAGTACCGACATAACTGTTTGTTCTTTATGTTCATTTCCGACAGAGCGGAACGGCAAAATCAGCCCGTACTCCTGCCGGACCCGTCGAATCGTTTATTTCGTTTTCTCCGCCGACCGGATCAGAAAAAGTTCCGGTCCGCTTGAACGATCTTTTCTGAAAGATACTCTTTTTTTCGCAGACCATCAAGTCCAAACCGTGCGAAAAATCAAAAATTATCAGAAAACGACCTTTTTTTCAACAATCATTTCATGCCCACTTCACCAATGCGAAATCCATACGATGCGGCAACATCGGATTCTGCGGGAAAATGCGCAGCGCCATATCGAACATCCCGGCCTGTTCGGGAACATAGTCCAAGGCGAAAGTCACCTGGCTGCCCGAAACCTGCACCTGGCTGAGCGGCACGGTACGGATGACCTCCACGACCCGGTCCGGCTCCACGGGACGGGCCACGACCAGTTCGGCCCCCACGTCCTCCGGAGCGAGTCCGGCCAGGTCGAGCGTAAGCTCGAAATGGTAACTGCGTCCTATGAAGATCGGCTTGTCGCCGACCCGGGCACGCTGCACGTCCACGATCTTCACGGCAGGCCACGCAGCCAGCACCTTGTGCTTCCAGGCGACGATCTCGCGCGCAACGGCGAAGTCGTTCTCCGACAGTTCCCGCTTGCGGGCCGCCAGCCGGTTGTAGAAACGCACCTCATAGTCGCGCAGCA
>OHUR01000677.1_pt1 | contig 11319 bp, 11 predicted proteins | sample 1579251 | NCBI WGS metagenome assembly OHUR01 (sample SAMEA3882528, study PRJEB24775) | human gut metagenome | biome: human-associated habitat; feature: intestine environment; material: feces | place: Netherlands | collected 2009/2010
CGAAAAGGTTTCTTAGGCATATTCGGCAAAAAAAAGGAAGTAACTCCAGCAGTATTAAATATAGACAAATCGTTGTTAAGTGTATATAATTCATACGATAATTTTATATATGATAATTCATGCTCAAGAGAATCAACTCTTTGAGTTAGGCTTATGTCCTTTGTGCTATCAGCAGGAGCAACCATAAATGACGAATCATTCTTTTGTGCATATGCGATAGTTGTGCATAATAGTACTAAAATCAGTACCAATTCCTTTCTAAATTCGTTCTTTTTCATAATTGATATTTTATAACTCTGTATTTACTTTTATTTTCCCGAAAGTTTTCTGTTCATCACGTACCCGGCAAAGTTCTCGGTGAGCCTTTTCCTTATACTCCTGAAGGGCTTTGATTTCGTTACGCAATCGGTCGTTTTCTTCCTGAAGAACCTGGAGCTCTTTAACCTGTTCTTCAGACTTCATTTCAGCACGTACCTTTTCTTCTGCTGCCTTTGCGATAAGTTCTGGAGCAGGAAGCTGTTTTGCGGTCTGTTCCCGGACTGCCTGTAGTAGTTGGCGAATCGCTTCTGTTCCTTCATTGCTTGTCTGCATGGTCGCTTTTACTTCATTCAATTCTCCGATGATCTTTTCCAAGGGGGAGTAATCAAGTGCGTTACTCTTCAGGTCGAAACCTGTGCGTTCAAAGTATTCCAGGGCGAGAGAAACGAACTCTTTCCGTAATATGCCGTTTGCCCGGCAGTATATCTCCAGCCGTTCAGATGTTTCTCCGCTTATTGAGATTGTAGTCTTTTCCGGCTTACTTTTGGGTTGTATGGTTACTTTATCTGTCATACCTTAACCGATTGATATAAATATGCTTATAATATGCTTGATATGCTGATTTTATACTTCTTTTTAATTGAATATGCTGTAAATATACTGAATATTCCTGAAATATATTCAGGTTACTTGGCCTTTTCTTCGCTTAAAGTGATATGAGAATCCACAAAGCACCCTCCGAAGCCGGATAAGGCATCAGGTTGCGTGTAAGTGACCGTTACAAGGGTTTGTTCCATGAATGTCTCAATCTTGTCTATAACGGCTTCCATTGGCTTGCCCAAGCCTGTAGCTTCAGCTGATACCAATATCAAATCTCCTTCTTTCATATCTTTGTTTTTTTTGATTATGTTACAAAATCAAAGTTATTCCTTGTCTTTTACTTTTCCCTTCAGTGCGTTTATTATATACCCTTTTGGGTTCTTTTTATCCCTTGATTTTCCCTTCAGAGTTGAAAGCTCCAGCATTAAATCAAGCTCCTTTTGAGCAACCCTGAAAAGGTCTATATTGTTTCTTATTTCCTGGTCTGTGAAAAGAAGCTCTTGCTTTAGATAGTTTCTGATAAGCCTGTCCAGATCCCAGCCCAGACTGACCTGTTTTTGTAGTTCGTGCTTTTCAAGTTCTTCATCCCTGTGTTCCGGTTGGTATTTGGGATACAGCTTCAGTGAATGAAAAGAGCGACCGTCTTTCAGAACTTTGTATTCAAATGAATAAGGGCTTTTGGCATCCAATTCTTCTTTGGCTGGTTTTACAATCCATTTTATGAAATCGGGATTCCTTTTGTATTTGTCCTGTACACCAAACATGATTTTCAAGTCTTCTATACTGTATATCAAAGGTCTTTCTTGGCCGCTCATGAGCTCATAGAAACGCATTGAGTACTGACTTGTGAACTCCATGGCCGTTTTAAGTTCATACTTCCTGAAGCCCTTTGAAAAATTAAGTACGGCATTATATACTTCAGGTTGTATTTCAAATCTTACCCAACCTCTTTTGTAATTGAATTGTGGTTTCTCGATAATGCCTATCACCTTCCATACTTGTCCATCATCGAACTCAAAAGATTTGTTTCTAAGGTCTAACAGGGCTTTTTTGACACGGGTGTAGTTTTCATCATCATCATTGGCTAAAAACGCAGATATGGGCATTAAAACAACTCTATCATCGTATAGCGTCTTTTCTATACGAAGTCCAGGATAAAGCTTTTTACCTTCTATCTCACATTGCATTGCTTCCACAAGCCTGTACAGAATGCGTTTTTCGTACACTGAGAAGTTGTACTTTGATACAGTCATTAAATAGCTCTGTATCACATCTTTGTTTGTTATTTTTATAGCCATACACCTTTACTTTTTAAAAACGAGAGATTGAATGTTCGCAAATATAAAAATTAAAAACGAGATACAAAAATGCATCTCCACGAAAACATTCAAAAACTCGTTTTTAAAGCCATAAATAGCATTCAAAAACTCGTTTTTAGCATTCAAAAACTCGTTTTTAGAATGTTACTATTGTTTATAACTTCTTGTTTAATAATGTATTACAACCGTTTTTTCAAAAGTTGATAAGCATATAATAAGCTATGCTTAAAAACAAGTCATAAAATTTTAGCCGGAATGTGGCTTCCAAACCTTCAAATCCGCGAAAAACGACTTTTTGAATGTTTGTGAAAGCAAAGCAAAAGCCAGCGCAGCGTTCTTTGAGGAACGAATTTTCCGCGCGTGTACACAAACAAGTACACAAAACTTTTGTTTTATTGATTTTTATCCCTATTTTTGCGGTGTAAACCAATATATTAGAACTATGCAGATTGTTACAACACGCGAATTTCGTGCCAACCAGAAGAAATACTTCGAAATGGCAGAGACGGAAACGATCCTGGTCTCCAGACGCAATGCAGCCCCTATTATGGTGTGTGCAGTCAGAGAAGGTGATTTCCCTTCAAAGGAAGAACTTGCGGCCATCCAGAGAGGTATTGAAGATATCCGGAACGGAAATACCTTCAGAATGGCTAAAAACGAGTCTCTGGACGATTTTCTTAACCGTATAGAGGGCGAAGGCAATGTATGAGATAGAATTTTCCAAAGAAGCGGTAAAACATGTCCTGTTAATGAGGAAATCCTCTCCGCAGCTTTTCAAGAAGCTGGAGAAGCTGCTTGATGAACTCAGAGAACACCCATATACGGGTACAGGACATCCGGAACAGTTAAGATACCTGGAGGGTGTCTGGTCAAGGCAGCTGGACAAGAAGAACCGTATCAGGTATATGGTCAACGAGACTACCGTAATTGTGTTCATCATTTCAGCCTGGGGACATTATGACGACAAATGAAGGATTGCAGTATGTGCCGTTTTGGAACTTACTGCAATCCTTTTGAATTTGTGACAGAATCAAAATAACTTATATCATATATCCAAGTAAACGGCTGCACTCGTCGGGACGGGTGGTCCCGCCCCTTGCCGTGCGGCGCTCCCCGACCGATGAGTTTTTTTGTGGTGTTCCAGACACGTTCTGTTGTGCGGTTTTGTTGGGTAATTCTGTTGTGTACCGGGTGTGCGGGTTTCGTGTGTGTTCACGTGTGTGGGATAGGTTCTATCTCTCCCCTTCCCCTTTGCTAATTTCGCGCTGGGGAGGGTGTTCGATAGAACAGCAAGAGGAAACCGGGCAAGCCCTGTTTTTTCCTCTTGCCCTACGGGGTTATGCTTTGATTTTCAAAGCATTAGAAAAATTAACCGTTATATGTTGGTTATAACTAATAAATATACTATCTTGTAAACCAATTAGTTAGTATATTAATTTGTTATAATAAGCCTTATAATTATATGGAAAAAGACAGTAAAACAACAGTAGCGGTAGAACGTACTACTTTTGCTAAACTTGACCGTCTGGCCAAGGCAAACAGTGTATCAAAAATGGAGTATATTACTCATGCCATAAACTACTTTGAGAAGTACGGTATAAACCCGGTCGAGCATGAAAGCCCGGCACAGGAAATGCAGAAGCTTATCAAGCGCATGGACCAGGTGTTCGCATTCCTGAAGAAACAGGAAACGGATCTTGTGCGTCCGGCTTGTGAAGCTCTGGCCGGAGCCAGCACACAGATAACCATAAGCCTTTCATCCTTACTTTCGGAAGAAAAGTTCAGGCGGTTCCTGAAGGATAACAAGGAACTGCTTGCCGGGATAATCAACAGTTCCGACAACAACGGCAAGGCCATAGGCAGGGCAGAAAAAGCGGTGCGGGATGCAGATTCAACTATCAGGAAGAACCAGGATATTATCTTCAAGCGGATAGAAGCCAGCGAAACGGCACAGATTAAAGCCTATAAGCATATCGTTTCCTTCCTCGATGCAAAAGGAAAGACCGGGCTGCTCGATGATATAAACAAAGTCTATGAGAGGGAAAAGGAAAGGAGGGGGCTATGAACATAAAGATTCAGGGTGGCGGTTCCGGAACCTATGCCAATACAGGGAGCTGCACAGGAGTAACGACCTATCTCCAGCATGAGGATCTGGAGCGCATGAAGAACGGCCGGGAAGTGCAGCCGTTTTTCAATAACTCACGTGACTACATAAGCGCACAGGAAGTAACCTTCAAGATAGACAACAACAAGGCAAAATTAAGCCGGAACGATGCGAAGTTCTATGTGATCACGGTAAGCCCTTCCAGCCGGGAGCTGGAGAAAATGGGCAAGACAGAGAAAGAACAGGCTGAAGCCATGAGAAAGTATGTCCGTGATGATGTGATGCAGCACTATGCGGAAGGGTTCGGAAAAGGCCTGAACAAAGAGGATATCGAGTATTACGGAAAGATCCATTTTGAGAGGAAGGGAGCCGACCGGTACGACATGCACGCACATATCATCGTAAGCCGGAAGGACAGGAGCAATACCAGGAAGCTAAGCCCAAAGACCAACCACACCGGGAAGAAGAACTGCGGAAACGTGAAAGGAGGTTTTGACAGGACAGATTTTTTCCGAAAGTGTGAATCTTCATTTGACAAGCGCACAGGGTATGACCGGGCTCCGGAACAGACCTTCGACTATCTCAATACCATGAAGAACGGAAGCCCGAAAGAAATCTTCCAGAAGAAGGAATGGGCAGAACGTGTGAACCATGAACGGCTTGAGAAGATAAAGGCCGAATGGAGCCGGGATCTTCAGGAACTGCACCAGGAACAAGGCCGTGAAGAGATCCAACAACAGGGAAACAGTATATCCCAAGTTCCGGATATCAACCAGGCACCGCAGAGAAAGAAACAACAGGAGGAAGAAATCGACCAGCCCAGGAAAAGAAGCCGGGGTTTTGGAATGGGTATGTGATTTTATTCTGAGAGTATGGACTTAGTGCTGTTCACAAAGAATTTTTGCCGTTCACAAAACAAATTTGCAGATATCCGGAAAAAGTTACAGGAGCCAGTTGCTCAAAACTGTCCCGGTATTGTGCCGTTATAATTGCAGAAGAAAACGGAATTGCTTATATTTGTAGAACTCAAGCGTAGGCTCTGGCAAGCCCATTGCGGAAACGCATGGGGAAAATGGCGACTGGTTTCGGTCGCCATTTTTATTGCCCACAAAAAAGGGGGCACTCTTGCCCCCATGTAGTCAATCCGAGGAGTTTTACATTAATCTTCACAGACATAAATGTCCCCTCTCGTTGTCATCTTAAAAATCGGAATTTTATGATTGACAAATCATAAAATCAGCTAAAGACTTCTTTCAACCTTCATAGGTGTAGAAGTCTTTTGGCATTTCTATTCGCAATGTTATGAAAAAAGCATCAAAATACCAACCAATTTTTGCTGTATATTGGCTCCAATGCCGTTTTTCTACCTATTTTCTACCCGATTGGCTGTTACAGTTCTGTATTTACTTTGATTTTCCCTATTGTTTTTTGTTCGTCACGTACACGGCAAAGTTCCCGGTGTGCTTTTTCCTTATACTCCTGAAGGACTTTGATTTCGTTACGTAATCGGTTGTTCTCTTCCTGAAGGAGCTGAAGGTCTTTGGCACGTTCTGTAGCCAGACTTTCTGCCTTCGCCTTTGCTTCTGTTGCTTGGACTATAAGTTCCGGAGCCGGGATCTTCAGGAACCACACCAGGAACAAGGCCGTGAAGAGAGCCAACAACATGGAAACAGTATATCCCAAGTTCCGGAAATCAACCAGGCACCACAGCGGAAGAAGCAACAGGAAGAAGAACTCGACCAGCCCAGGAAAAGAAGCCGGGGTTTTGGAATGGGTATGTAATTTTATAGCTGAGAGTATGGTTCTTTGTGTCAATAAGAATAACTCTATAAAGAATCTTTGTACATATCAAGACATATTTTCATGAGCTTTAATGAAGACTCTAATTGGGAATATCCTTTATCAATTGTCATATAACTTGACAATAGCAGTTTCTTCTCAACCTCAGTATAAGGATATGTAATAATTTTAAGCCAGAAATAAGTTTTCTTTGTTTCAATTAAATCTTGATATGATAGTAGTTTGTCTTTGGTTGCTTCGTAATTGTCTTCGTATGCTTTGTATAATTTATAATCAAAATTGTGTGTATAGATATTTATTTGTATTGCATTAGTTCTGACACCTATATCGTTATTAAAGAACTTCGGGAACTGGCAAGGCAGCATAAAGAGAAACAAGTGGCGGAAAAGACGGAAGTGAAAGCCGTGCCGGAAACTTCCCGTGAGCAGCCACGACAGGAGGAAACACAGCCGGAGGCAGTCGCCGCACCTGCCGTTACAGATACCCCATCGGAAGCGGTGGGGACTTTCCTTTTCCCCGACATCGAAGCGGAAAAGCCGAAGGAGGAAGTCGTGGACCTTTCTCCGCGTGCCTACCACCGCACGCCGGAGATGCACCTGCGCGAAGGGTCGCTGGTGGCTGACCGGGGGCGTCATAACATCGGCTACCTGAAAGACATCACGCCATACGGGGCGACATTCCAGCCGCTCGACCTGAAAGGATACCAGAAGGAAAAGGCGTTGTTGTATGTGTCGCTGCGTGACGCCTACGAGCGTCTGTACCGTTATGAATCGCTCCGGCGCGAGGCAAATGTTCCGTGGCGAGAGCATCTGAATACCTGTTACGATGAGTTTGTCATGCGCTACGGCAACCTCAACGCCAAGCAGAACGTGAAGTTAGTGATGATGGATGCGGGCGGGCGCGACATCCTTTCGCTGGAACGGATGGAAAACGGAAAGTTCGTCAAGGCGGACATCTTCGAGCATCCTGTTTCCTTCGCGGTGGAGAGCCATGCCAACGTAGGCTCTCCCGAAGAAGCCCTGTCTGCGTCGCTCAACAAATATGGTACGGTCAATCTCGACTATATGCGGGAGATAACCGACAGCACGGCGGAGGATTTGCTCACTGCCCTGCAAGGGCGCATCTACTACAATCCGCTCGTGACCGGTTACGAAATCAAAGACCGTTTCATCGCCGGAAATGTCATAGAGAAAGCGGAACGCATAGAGGCATGGATGGGTGACAATCCCGAAAATGAGCGTATGCCGGAGGTGAAGCAGGCGTTGGAGGCTCTGAAAGATGCCGAGCCGCAGCGCATCGCCTTCGAGGATCTGGACTTCAATTTCGGGGAACGCTGGATTCCGACGGGTGTCTATGCCGCCTACATGAGCCGGCTGTTCGACACGGAGGTGAAAATCGCCTATTCCGCAAGCATGGACGAGTTTTCGGTGGTGTGCGGCTACCGCACCATGAAAATCACGGACGAGTTTCTGGTGAAGGGGTATTACCGGAACTATGACGGTATGCACCTCCTAAAACACGCCCTGCACAACACCTGCCCTGACATGATGAAGTCCATCGGCAAGGACGAGCATGGCAACGACATCAAGATGCGCGACAGCGAGGGAATACAACTCGCCAACGCCAAGATTGACGAGATACGAAACGGCTTCTCCGAATGGCTCGAAGAGCAGTCGCCGCAGTTCAAGGAGCGGCTTGTGACGATGTATAACCGCAAGTTCAACTGTTTCGTGCGCCCGCGCTACGACGGCTCCCATCAGACCTTTCCCGACCTCAACCTGAAAGGGCTGGCAAGCCGGGGTATCAAGAGCGTCTATCCCTCACAGATGGATTGCGTCTGGATGTTGAAACAGAACGGCGGCGGAATTTGCGACCACGAGGTGGGAACCGGTAAGACGCTGATAATGTGCATCGCCGCGCATGAGATGAAGCGTCTGAATTTGGCACACAAGCCGATGATTATCGGGCTGAAAGCCAACGTTGCGGAGATTGCAGCCACCTATCAGGCGGCATATCCCAACGCACGTATTCTGTACGCTTCGGAGAAGGACTTTTCGACCGCCAACCGTGTGCGCTTCTTCAATAATATAAAGAACAACGACTACGATTGCGTCATCATGTCGCACGACCAGTTCGGCAAGATACCGCAGTCGCCGGAATTGCAGCAGCGCATCCTGCAAGCAGAGCTTGACACGGTGGAGGAAAACCTCGAAGTGCTACGGCAGCAGGGAAAGAACGTGTCGCGGGCGATGCTGAAAGGATTGGAGAAGCGCAAGCACAACCTTGAAGCGAAGCTGGAGAAGGTGGAACACGCCATAAAGTCACGCACGGACGACGTGGTGGATTTCAAGCAGATGGGCATCGACCACATCTTCATAGATGAGAGCCACCAGTTCAAGAATCTGACTTTCAACACGCGCCACGACCGTGTGGCGGGATTGGGAAACAGCGAGGGAAGCCAGAAGGCACTTAACATGCTCTTTGCCATACGCACCATACAGGAGCGCACAGGAAAAGACTTGGGTGCGACCTTCCTCTCCGGCACGACTATCAGCAACTCACTGACTGAATTGTACCTGCTGTTCAAGTACCTGCGCCCGAAGGAGCTGGAACGGCAGGACATAAGGTGTTTCGACGCTTGGGCGGCGATATTTGCCAAGAAGACGACGGATTTTGAATTTAACGTGACGAACAATGTGGTCCAGAAGGAGCGTTTCCGCTACTTCATCAAAGTGCCGGAGCTTGCCGCCTTCTATAATGAAATCACGGACTACCGCACGGCGGAGGATGTGGGCGTTGACCGTCCTGCCAAGAACGAGATACTGCACCATATACCGCCCACGCCGGAACAGGAGGACTTCATACAGAAACTGATGCAGTTCGCCAAGACGGGCGATGCCACCTTGTTGGGCAGGCTGCCGCTTTCGGAAACGGAAGAAAAGGCGAAGATGCTCATCGCCACGGACTATGCCCGGAAAATGGCACTCGACATGCGCATGATAGACCCGAATTACGAAGATCATCCCGACAACAAAGCGAGTCACTGTGCCAAGATGATCGCGGAGTATTATCAAAAATACGACGCCCAGAAAGGCACGCAGTTCGTTTTCTCTGATTTGGGGACATACCAGCCGGGCGACGGGTGGAACGTCTATTCGGAAATCAAGCGCAAACTGACGGAGGACTACGGTATACCGCCAAGCGAGGTGCGCTTCATTCAGGAGTGCAAGACCGACAAGGCGCGGAAGGCGGTGATAGACGCCATGAACGCCGGGACGGTGCGTGTGCTGTTCGGCTCTACCTCTATGCTCGGAACGGGTGTGAACGCCCAGAAACGGTGTGTGGCTATCCATCATCTCGATACGCCGTGGCGACCGTCCGACTTGCAACAGCGTGACGGACGCGGAGTTAGGGCAGGTAATGAGATTGCCAAACATTTCGCCGGGAACAACGTGGATGTAATCATCTACGCGGTGGAGAAGTCACTGGACAGCTACAAGTTCAACCTCCTGCACTGCAAGCAGACTTTCATAAGCCAGCTCAAAAGCGGTGCGATGGGTGCGCGTACCATCGACGAGGGGGCAATGGACGAAAAATCGGGCATGAATTTCTCGGAATACATGGCGTTGCTCTCCGGCAATACCGACCTGTTGGACAAGGCGAAACTGGAAAAGCGGATCGCATCGCTCGAAGGGGAACGCAAGTCGTTCAACAAGGGCAAGCGTGATTCGGAGTTCAAGCTGGAGTCAAAGACCGGCGAGTTGCGCAACAACACGGCTTTCATAGATGCCATGACGGAGGACTGGAACCGCTTCCTGTCGGTGGTGCAGACCGACAAGGAGGGCAACCGCCTTAATATAATAAAGGTGGACGGAGTGGATTCCGCCGATGAGAAGGTCATCGGAAAGCGTTTGCAGGAGATAGCCAAGAATGCCACGACCGGAGGGTTGTACACGCAGGTCGGTGAACTTTACGGTTTTCCGATAAAGGTGGTGAGCGAAAGGATACTCAAAGAGGGATTGGAGTTCACCGACAACCGCTTCGTGGTCGAGGGGAACTACAAGTACACCTACAACAACGGGCATCTGGCGATGGCTGACCCGTTGGCCGCCGCCCGCAACTTCCTCAACGCGATGGAGAGGATACCCTCCATCATCGACCAGTACAAGGCGAAGAACGAGGTGCTGGAGATGGAGATACCGCAGTTACAGGAGATAGCGGGTAAGGTGTGGAAGAAGGAGGACGAGCTGAAGCAGTTGAAGTCCGAACTTGCCGCCCTTGACCGAAAAATTCAGCTGGAGCTTGCGCCACCCACGCCCGAAGTCGCAGAAAAGGAGAATGAAGGGCAACAGCTCAAGCCGGAAGCGGAAGATGTGAGGAACAGGCAGGCGCAATATCCCGAAAATGCACCGCCGCAGATACGCAGTCCGGCGGATAGTATCGTTGCCAACCATGTCATAATCGGGCGTCCGGGACTGTATGCCAAGGAGGAAACCCGGTCCAAAGGATTGAAAATATAACCTAAGGAATTTTATCTGAAGTATTAATAAGGGCTATCCCAAAAGGTCTAAAAGTAAATTTTATCCTTTCTGCAAGTATCTATAGGATGGCAACTGCATTTTTTTCTTTTTGGGCAGCCCTTATTAAAATTTATTCTTATTTTAGGTTATATACATTCATGTCCATTTATGTAAAAAATTCCTGCTGACCTTGTTTATGTCTTGTCAGTCACCATTTGCAAAACCATATTTGACCCTCAAAGAGGCTGAATTTGATAAGTAACTTGCTACATACTCATAATAAGGAGCTAAATAGAACACGAATGGGAAATACACAAATGCTAAACTAAAGAAGATATTGGCCAAAATAAACGCTATACCGAGAGAGAAACTTGATTTTTCAACTTCCTAAAACGGTGTTGTTCAAACATTTCTACTTATTTGTACTTGCCAGTTGAACCTACGCTTCCCTAATAAAATGTCTATGGTAAAAAGTTAAAAAATCCTCCCACTTTTGTTAGATATATTTTTTTGTGTAATTTTGTAATCGTTATGCGGCAGTAATAATATACATATTAATACGAGTTAGTAATCCTGTAGTTCTCATATGCTACGAGGAGGTATTAAAAGGTGCGTTTCGACAATGCATCTACTGTAGTATATTATTGCTTAATCCAAATGAATATTATAAATTTAGGAATTCTTGCTCACATTGATGCAGGAAAAACTTCCGTAACCG
>OHUR01000682.1_pt1 | contig 11233 bp, 10 predicted proteins | sample 1579251 | NCBI WGS metagenome assembly OHUR01 (sample SAMEA3882528, study PRJEB24775) | human gut metagenome | biome: human-associated habitat; feature: intestine environment; material: feces | place: Netherlands | collected 2009/2010
CGGCACAAGCTTTCTGCTTATAGTAATGCTCATAAGCATATTATTTTTCATGTTTATCCGTGTGGATTCAAAGCCGCTGCAGTTATTGTTACGACTTGTGCTTATTCCTGTAATCGCAGGGGTATCTTATGAGTTTATCAGACTTGCGGGCAGATATGACAATCCGGTTGTCAACATGCTTAGTGTCCCGGGGCTTTTAATGCAGCGAATGACCACAAAGGAGCCGGATGATGAAATGATAGAGGTTGGCATCGCATCGGTTGAGGCTGTGTTTGACTGGAAGAAATGGCAGGAGGAAAACAATGTGTGTGCACATTGACCGCCGGATAGAAGGTATATATGACATATAGAGAAGCAATTTTACTTGGGGAAAGCATATTACAAAAAGCAAAGATAGTTGATGCAAAAAACGATGCATGGCTGCTTTTAGCCATGGCATGCAGGATAGATCACACATATTACTATGTGCATATGGATGAGGAAATGTCGCAGGAGCAGATAAGGGAATATCAAGCATTGCTGAGTAAGCGCGCTGAGCGTATTCCGCTCCAGTACATAGTCGGAGAGCAGGAGTTTATGGGACTCAAATTCCGTGTGAACAGCAATGTGCTCATACCGCGTCAGGATACAGAGACTCTTGTAGAGGAGGCACTCAAGGTGATAGAGCCGGGTATGAGAGTGCTTGATATGTGTACAGGAAGCGGTTGCATAATTATAAGCATCTTAAAGAACACGACTAATGTGGACGGTGCAGCCTGTGATATCTCAAAGCAGGCGCTCAATGTGGCAAAGGAAAACGCAAGGCTTAACGGCGTGTTTGTTGATTTTGAGAGAAGCGATCTGTTTGAGCATGTCGATGAGATGTATGATGTGATAGTATCCAATCCACCATATATAAGAAGCGATGAGATACCGCATCTGATGCCGGAGGTGTCGGTATTTGAGCCGCATGAGGCTCTTGACGGCTCTGAGGATGGGCTTTTATTTTACAGGCGTATCATAAAGGATTGCAGGGCAAATCTAAAGCCACAGGGCAGGCTGCTTTTTGAGATAGGCTGCGATCAGGGCAGACAGGTGTCAGAGATGATGCAGTTTGCCGGATTTAGCGATGTACATGTGATAAAGGACCTGGCGGGAAATGACAGGGTAGTATCGGGAGAGTATGACAGCAAGGAGGAAAAACATGTTTGATAAGTTAGAAGATCTTATACACCATTATGAAGAGCTGATGAATCTGCTCAGCGAGCCGGATGTGGCAAATGATGCAAACAGATTTAAAAAGCTTATGAAGGAGCAGAGTGACCTTGCTCCTATAGTTGAGACATATAAGAAATATAAAGAGTGCAAGCAGAATATCGAGGATTCACTGGCTATTTTGGATGAGGAATCAGATGAAGAGATGAGAGAGCTCGCAAAGGAAGAGCTTAAGGATTCAAAGGAGCAGGTGGAGGAACTTGAGAAGAAGCTTAAAATACTTCTTCTGCCAAAGGACCCTAACGATGACAAGAACGTCATCGTCGAAATCCGTGCCGGTGCAGGCGGAGAGGAAGCAGCACTTTTTGCAGCGGAAATCTACCGTATGTATGTGCACTATGCAGAGAACAGAGGCTGGAAGGTGGAGACACTTGATGCCGATGAGACAGGAATCGGCGGCATGAAGTCGGTCGAGTTCATGGTAAAGGGCTCCGGTGCATACTCTATCCTAAAGTACGAGTCAGGAGTACACCGTGTGCAGCGAGTGCCTGAGACAGAGTCGCAGGGACGTATCCAGACCTCTACATGCTCAGTTGCTGTAATGCCTGAGGCAGAGGATGTGGATGTCAAGATTGATGACAAGGATATCCGAATTGACGTAATGCGTGCTTCCGGAAACGGTGGACAGTGTGTCAACACAACAGATTCAGCAGTCCGACTGACACATTATCCAACAGGTATTGTCATCTACAGTCAGACTGAGAAGTCACAGATACAGAACAAGGAAAAGGCTTTTGCACTTCTTCGTACAAAGCTCTATGACATGGAGCTTCAGAAGAAGCAGGATGCAGAGTCTGAGGAACGACGCAGCCAGATCGGAACCGGAGACCGTTCCGAGAAGATCCGTACTTATAATTTCCCGCAGGGACGTGTTACAGATCACAGGATCAAGCTGACTCTTCATAAGTTAGATACAATACTGAACGGAGATTTGGATGAAATTATCGACAGTCTGATAGCAGCAGATCAAACAGCGAAGCTTGCAAAAATGGAGGGATAAGATTTATGACAGAACCTACGTTTAAACGGCCGGAACTGGAAGATAAAGAAATTATTTCCTCTTATTTTGAAAAAGCTCAAAGCAGAAGCTGTGAAAGAACATTTGTGAATGTATATCTATGGTCAAGACATTACAAAGTACAGTATGCAATCATCGAAGATACACTTGTTTTTAGAGACAGCGGGAAAAATCTTTCGTTTACTTATCCGGCGGGAGAACCGGAGAATGTTAAGAAAGCGCTTGAATTTCTTATGGAATATTGCAAAGAGAAAGACGTTCCTTTTATATTGTATAATGTAACGCCGCATATGTTTGCACAGCTTGACAAGTGGTATCCGAAAAAGTTTTTTATCGAGTATAACCGAGATCTGGCAGATTATGTGTATGAGACGGAGAAACTTGCTTCTCTGGCAGGAAAAAAGCTTCATGGGAAGCGGAATCATATCAATAAATTCAAGGCTCTTTATCCGGATTGGAGCTATGAGCCGTTAAATGACGATAATGTGGAAGACTGCTTCCAGATGGCTCTAAAATGGAGAAATAAAAACGGATGTGAAGATGATCCGGAAAAAAATGCAGAGATGTGCGTGACGCTGAATTCTTTGCGCTTATATAAAGAGTTGGGATTAAAAGGCGGCGTTTTAAAAGCAGACGGAAAGATCGTAGCCTTTACAGTCGGAGAACCGGTCAGCGACGACACATTTGTCGTGCATATTGAAAAAGCGTTTGCGGAAGTAGACGGGGCGTATCCGATGATCAATCAGCAGTTTGTACAGCATGAATGTATGGAGTATGAATATGTGAATCGTGAGGAGGACACCGGAGCCGAGGGACTTCGCAAGGCGAAACTTTCTTATAGACCGGCTTTTCTTGAGGAAAAAGGAATTGTAAAAGAAATGGAGTGACAGCTATGATATCAAAAAAAATGGAAAATATGGTGGCAAACAGTTCTGCGATCCGAGCGATGTTCGAGGAGGGAAACCGTCTCGCAAAGATTTACGGTGCGGAAAACGTATTTGATTTCAGTCTCGGCAATCCGAACGTTCCGGCGCCGGAAGAGGTGAAAAATGCGATCATCGAACTTCTGAATGAGGAAGATCCGATCGCGCTTCACGGTTATACAAACAGTAACGCAGGTTATGCGGATGTGCGCGAAGCGGTGGCGCAGTCTTTGAACGAACGGTTCGGCACAGAATTTGAAGGAAAAAATATCGTCATGACTGTCGGAGCGGCAGGAGGATTAAATGTTATTTTAAAATCTTTGCTGAATCCGGCAGATGAAGTGATCGTATTTGCACCGTATTTCGGAGAATACAGAAGTTATGTCAGCAATTATGACGGTGTGCTTGTCGAAGTGTCACCTGATACAGAGACATTTCAGCCGAAACTTGCAGAGTTTGAAGAAAAGATCACGGCAAAGACGAAAGCGGTGATCGTCAATACGCCGAATAATCCGACAGGAGTTGTATATTCGGAAGAGACGATTGAAAAAATGGCGGAAATTTTAGAGAAGAAACAGAAAGAATTCGGAACGGATATTTATCTTATTTCGGACGAGCCGTATAGAGAGCTGGCATATGACGGAGTGGAAGTTCCTTATCTGACGAAGTATTATGCGAATACGATCGTTGGATATTCTTACAGTAAATCGCTTTCTCTTCCGGGAGAACGAATCGGTAATCTTGTGATCCCAAGTGAAGCTTCAGACAGCGAAGATTTGATTTCGGCAGCAAGTGTAGCGACGCGTATTCTTGGATTTGTCAATGCCCCGACACTTCAGCAGAAAGTAGTAAAGGCATGTTTGAATGCGAAAACAGATATTTCTTATTATGACAGAAACAGAGAGGCGCTTTATAACGGGTTAAAAGAGCTCGGATTTGAATGTGTCAGACCGGAAGGCGCATTTTATCTCTTTGTCAAATCTCCGGTTGAAGATGAAAAGGCGTTTTGCGCAGCGGCAAAGAAATATAACATATTGATCGTTCCGGGAAGTTCGTTCGGATGTCCGGGATATGTGCGTATCGCATATTGTGTGGCTTACGAGACAATCGTAAATTCATTGCCGAAATTTAAAGAACTTGCCGGAGAATATAAATAGTAAGAATGTAAAAAGCCATGTGCGGGAGAAGAGACAATGACGGTCAGAAAAGAACTTTTAAATAATATACGTATAGTGGATCCGTATGTTCCGGGAGAACAGCCGCGGCAAAAGGTAGTGAAACTGAATACAAATGAGAACCCATACCCCCCGGCGCCCGAAGTGAAAGCGGTTTTTGATGAACTGAAAGAGGATGAATTTCGTCTTTATCCGGATCCGACCTCAGGGAAGCTTATAAAAGCGCTCGCGGATCAATTAAAAGTAGGAGAAGATCAGATTTTTGTGGGAGTCGGATCAGACGATGTGCTTTCGCTTTGCTTCCTTACGTTTTTTAATTCGGAAAAACCGATATTATTTCCTGATATTACATATTCTTTTTATCAGGTATGGGCAAATTTGTACAGGATTCCGTATGTCTGCCCGAAATTAGATGGAAAGTTTAGAATTGTAAAAGAAGATTATTACAAAGTAAACGGAGGAATCATTTTTCCGAATCCAAATGCCCCGACGGCGATTTATGAGGAAGTGGATTTCATCGAAGACATTTTGCGTCATAACAGAGACAATATTGTGATCATAGATGAAGCGTATGTTGATTTTGCAGGAAAGTCAGCGATCAGCTTGATTGACCGTTACGATAATCTGATCGTTACGCAGACGTTTTCAAAGTCTAGAAGTATGGCGGGAATGCGAATAGGATATGCAGTTTCCAATCCGGAATTGATCCGTTGTTTAAATGATGTAAAATATTCGTTTAATTCTTATACAATGAGCTGTGCGGCAATCTCATGTGGAGCGGCAGCTTTGGAAAATACGGAATATTTTAAAACAAATATAAGTAAAATAGTACAAACGCGGGAAAATGTAAAAGAGCAACTCAGAGATCTCGGATTTGAATGTACAGATTCAAAGGCAAATTTTTTGTTTGTGACTCATCCGAGATATGATGCGCTTAAATTGTTTGAAGAATTAAAAGAAGCGGGAATTTATGTGCGGCATTGGAATGATCCTAAGATAAAAGATTATCTTAGAATCACAATAGGCACAGATGAGGAGATGAAGATATTTCTTGATTTCCTGAAAAAGAAAATAGGAGCATAGAAAATGATAAAAAAATTGTTACAAGGTATGGTTGTCGGAATTGCGAATATTATTCCCGGAGTGAGCGGGGGAACAATGATGGTCGCAATGGGACTTTACGATAAACTGATTCATGCGATCACGCATCTGAAATCAGAATTTAAGAACAGCATGAAACTGCTTATTCCGATTTTCATAGGAGCGGGAGCGGCAATCGTTATTCTTTCAAGGTTGTTTGAGTTTCTTTTGGAAAATTATCCGATTCCGACAAATTTTGCTTTCTGCGGATTGATCGCGGGCAGTCTTCCGTTTATTTTTAATAAAGTGAAAGGTCACTCGGTTTCAACAGGGAAGATCGCCGCATTTTTGATCTTTTTCGGAATAGTGATACTGATGGCTTTGCTTGGGGATACAAACGGAAAAGCGGCAGATGTAAGTTTCGGAATTATAAATATGATCAAGTTGTTCAGCGTTGGTATCATTGCGGCTGCAACGATGGTCGTTCCCGGAGTAAGCGGATCTATGATGCTTATGCTTCTCGGATATTATGATACGATTCTGAAAACAATCAATCAATTTATTGACGCTGTTGTAGCTTTTGATATAAATGGTATTTTGACGCAGTGTAAAGTTTTGATACCGTTCGGAATCGGGATCGTGATCGGGATCTTCCTGATTGCAAAGCTGATCGAATTTATTTTTTCAAAAGCGGAGATCCATGCATATTATGCGATCATCGGTCTGATCATCGCATCGCCGATCGCAATTTTGTTAAAGACAGACTGGAGTGCGTTCTCTGTTGTGACATTGCTGATCGGAGTGGTGACATTTGCGGCAGGATGGTTTGCGGCATCAAAATTAGGCGGAGAATGATTTTATAGCAGATGTGCGTTGAATTGGCAATACGAAGGATTGAAAAACAACAAATTTTCTGATAAATTATATATAAACATATAATTAATCTGTAACAGTTGTGCTCTGTAGTAAAGCCGAGGAGGTGCATCGTATGAAATTAGAGGTTGCAATAATAGAAAGAAAAGAGCAGTTGGATGATCTGATTCCGTTTCGTGTGGAAAATGCATTATGGGGAACTGAGAAATTTCCTCCTATGTATGGATATATCGGATTTATTCCTCAAGATGCATTCTATTTGAAGCTGATCTGTGAAGAAAAGAATCCTCTTCGTGTTTATACGGAGATCAATGACCCGATTTACAGAGACAGCGTGATGGAAGCTTATCTTATGTTCGAGCCGGTTTCTTCGAGAGCGAATGAAGAAAATTATTTGAATTTTGCAGTAAATGCAAACGGAGTCCTGCATGCGGAATATGGTTCCAGACGGATGTACCGTTCTTATTTTACAGAGGCGGAACGGGTGGGATTTGAATGTCATGCAGAAGTGCATGAAAATGACTGGACGGCAGAATTGAAAGTTCCCGTTAAAATTTTGGAAAAGATTTACGGACCGCTGAATTTAGGAGAAGGAAGCTATTTTACATGCAATTTTTATAAAATTTCAGAGTCAAAAGAAGCCGAACATTATGCATCTTATTCCCCTATCTTATCGAGTGTGCCGAGTTTCCATGTACCGGAATTTTTTGCCGACGCTAAGATTGTCAGACAGAAATGAAAAAAGAAAATAAATTATGCAGAACAGAGTGCTTTGGTGCAAAACCCGAAGCGAGACAGAAAAAGAAGGGAAACGAAATAATCTATGATTTTAGAAAATAATGAAGAGAAAAGAAGTACGCTTTGGAGAACGATTGTTGCAATATCATCAATACTTATAGTTATCGTAGCGGTCTTTTTTGTGACGAGACTCTTTGTCGGAAATCCACTTGTGGGAACTTGGGTCAGTGAAGACAGCGGAGAAGTGATCAAGATAGAAAGTAACGGAAAAGTTACGCTGACAGACGAGGATAAAAAGTCTTTTGAGACGGTGCAATCAGAAGTGGATACAAAAACGAAGGTTTTTACGATTCACACTGAGGATACACAGGCGGAAGGACTTCTCTCAGGAACATATGATTACAGTATAGAGAAAGATACGCTTACATTAACAGAGCGTGAATATGGCGATCAGCTTGTATTTGTCAAAAGAGAAAAGAAGTAACAGCAAATCAGATGAAGAAGAGTTCCGTTTACGGAACTCTTCTGTTATAATAAAACGATAAGACAGTTCGGAAAAAGGAGAAACAGAATGTACAGGGAAAACACAAAAGAAATTGCGATCGGCAATGTGAAGATCGGAGGAACTCATCCGGTAACGATCCAGTCGATGACAAATACAAAGACAGAAAATGTGAAAGAAACAGTAGATCAGATACTGCGTTTGGAGGCGGCAGGATGTGAAATCATTCGTTGTGCGGTTCCGACAATGGAAGCGGCAGAGGCGTTGAAAGAAATAAAAAAACAAATTCATATTCCTCTTGTGGCAGATATTCATTTCGATTACAGGCTGGCGATCGCCGCGATCGAAAACGGAGCGGATAAGATTAGGATCAATCCGGGAAATATCGGCTCGGAAGAAAAGGTTCAGGCTGTTGTAGATAAGGCAAAAGAGTACAATGTACCAATCCGTGTCGGTGTGAACAGCGGTTCTTTGGAAAAGCATATTTTGGAAAAATACAACGGTGTAACGGCAGAAGGGATCGTGGAGAGTGCTCTTGACAAAGTGCATATGATCGAAAAAATGGGATATGACAATCTTGTTGTGAGTATTAAATCTTCCGATGTGCTGATGTGCGTGAAAGCTCACGAATTGATCGCAAAGGCATGTCCTTATCCGCTTCATGTCGGTATTACAGAATCGGGAACGGTTTATTCGGGAAATATAAAATCTTCGATAGGTCTTGGGATCATCCTCAACGAGGGGATAGGAAATACGATCCGGGTTTCTTTGACCGGAGATCCGGCAGAAGAGATTCGAAGCGCAAAGCTTATATTAAAAACACTTGGTTTGCGAAAAGGCGGGATCGAAGTTGTATCCTGTCCTACTTGCGGCAGGACGAAGATCGATCTGATCGGTCTGGCAAACGAAGTGGAGAAGATGGTTCAGGATATTCCTCTTGATATCAAAGTTGCCGTTATGGGATGTGTAGTGAACGGTCCGGGAGAGGCAAGAGAAGCTGATATCGGAATCGCCGGAGGGATCGGAGAAGGTCTTCTGATCAAAAAAGGCGAGATCATAAAAAAAGTAAAAGAAGAAAAACTTTTGGAAACATTGCGGCAGGAACTTTTAAACTGGAAAAAGTGACAGATTCGGATCATGCCGGATGAAGAGAGCTAAAAAGAATACGTATTACTGTTATCAGTGTAAAAGAATATATAGGAGCTGTTGATTTGGAACAGGTAAAAGACGATAAAAAATTTTTTCATGTATTTCCGACGTTGAGAGCAGACGATGATGTCCGTTTGCTGTTTTCAGATGTGGAAGTTAAGAAGATCACGACGAACTCGCGACGTGATTTTCTTAACATATATATTTTCAGCAGACATCTCATTCAGAAGAAGCAGATTTTTCAGATGGAACAATGTATCAAAGATCAGTTATTTGCCAAAACGGCTGTTGCGGTGCATATTGTGGAGGAATATATGCTCTCGGGACAGTATACTGCAGAAGCGCTTATGAATGAATACAGGGAGAGTATCATCCTCGAATTGAAAGAAAAAAGTATGCTTGCATCTAATATGTTTGCACAGGCAGATATCCGCTATGAAGCGGAAAATGTAGTCTGCCTGGAACTGCTCGATACGATTGTTTCGGCAGGGCGAAAAGAAGAGATAGTGGATCTGTTAAAGGAAGTGTATTCAGAAAGATTTCATATTCCGGCAGAGATCCGTGTAGATTACAAAGAGCCTGACAGAACAGGAAGCAGGGAATATGATGAACAGAGAATCCAACAGGAGATCAATGCGATCTTTGAGAGACGGGCAAGACAGCGCGGGGAAACGCCTCAGGCAGAAGGAGAAGAGAAGAAAGATCAGATAAAAAGAACTTCATCTGAAAATGCGGCGGATAAAGCATCGGTATCATCCCGAGACGGGAAAGGAACATCGGCGGCAATATCAGGAGGAGTGAAAAAGGGAGAATTTAAAAAAGGTGAATTCCGAAAGAAAGATTTTTACCGTCCTGTTAAGATCGGTGACGATCCGAATCTGATTTACGGGCGTAATTTTGAAGATGAGCCTATTTCTTTAGAGCAGGTGATCACAGAAATGGGAGAGATCACAGTACACGGTAAGATTATCAGTTTTGATACAAGAGAAATCCGGAATGAAAAGACGATCATTATATTTTCTGTGACAGACTTTACAGACACGATCACAGTGAAAATGTTTGCGAAAAACGAACAACTTCCTGAAATCTTAGGGGAATTAAAAAAAGGAGCGTTCGTAAAAGTCAAAGGAGTTACGACGATTGATAAATTTGACGGAGAACTTACGATAGCTTCTGTAACAGGAATTAAAAAGATCGGTGATTTTACGGTTCAAAGGGAAGATTTAAGTCCAATCAAGCGGGTAGAACTTCATTGTCATACGAAAATGAGCGATATGGACGGTGTGTCGGAAGTAAAAGATATCGTAAAACGTGCGCATGACTGGGGACATCCTGCAATCGCGATCACAGATCACGGTGTGGCTCAGGCGTTTCCGGACGCCAATCATTATATTGAAACACTTGATAAAGACGACCCGTTTAAAGTTCTTTACGGTGTGGAAGGATATGTTGTGGACGATCTGACGGAGATTGCAGTAAACGCAGGCAATCAGACGCTTGACGATACTTATATTGTCTTTGACATCGAGACTACAGGGTTTAGTTCAATCAAAGATGCGATCATAGAGGTCGGAGCCGTAAAAGTGACGGACGGAAAGATCACGGATCGTTTTAGTACGTTTGTGAATCCGAAACGGCCGATTCCGTTTGAGATCACAAACCTGACAAGCATCACAGACGAAATGGTGATGGATTCACCGACAATAGACGTTGTTTTACCTCAGTTCCTTGAGTTTGCAGGAGACGGTGTGCTTGTCGCGCACAATGCCGGGTTTGATGTTGGATTTATCGAACAGAATTGCCGGTCGCTTGGACTTTCGGATGAGTTTGTATATCTGGATACAGTAGCGCTGGCACGTGTACTTTTGCCGACGTTGTCAAAATATAAATTAAATATCGTGGCGAAAGCGTTGAATATTTCCCTTGAGAATCATCACCGTGCAGTGGATGATGCAGAGGCAACTGCGGAAATATTTGTTAAATTTACAGAAATGCTGAAAAAGGATCAGGTCGGAACTTTAAAAGAAGTGAATCGTTACGGGGACCGGAATGTCAATGCGATTCGGAAAATGCCGACACATCATATTATTATTTTGGCGAAAAATGATATCGGCCGATATAATCTGTACCAGTTGATCTCTCAATCTCATATGACTTACTACGCAAGAAGACCGAGAATACCGAAAAGTCTTTTGAACGAGCACAGGGAAGGGCTGCTGATCGGAAGCGCCTGCGAGGCGGGAGAATTATATCAGGCCAACAGATTGCGAGGCTGGCGGAATTCTATGATTATTATGAGATACAGCCTGTCGGAAACAATCAGTTTATGATCGAGAGTGAACGTATAGCGGATGTAAATTCAATAGAAGATCTGCAAAATATCAACAGGGAGATCGTGGAGCTCGGAGAAAAATTCGGAAAGCCGGTAGTGGCAACATGCGACGTACATTTTTTAAATCCTGACGATGAAGTGTACCGAAGGATTATTATGGCGGGAAAAGGATTTGACGACGCGGATCGT
>OHUR01000683.1_pt1 | contig 11225 bp, 9 predicted proteins | sample 1579251 | NCBI WGS metagenome assembly OHUR01 (sample SAMEA3882528, study PRJEB24775) | human gut metagenome | biome: human-associated habitat; feature: intestine environment; material: feces | place: Netherlands | collected 2009/2010
TGCTGTGTCCATAACCATCATCTCCCACCTTCTATATAAGAACTTATTTTCTTTAATTCTTCTAAATTACTATAGTCATCATTATGAGATACTTCTAGTACTTTTTCATTATTACCATACATTAATACTCCTTGATCAAGAATACTACTAGGATTTTTTAAATCGATATTAAATAAAAAATTAGTACTAGTATTTACAATATTTACTAATTTATAGTCTTCTAGTAAATGACTATTACCTCCTCCTAGTAAGAAGTTTATAAACTTTGTATTATTTATCTTAGTACTATTCTTTAAAGAGTAGTAGAAGGTTATGGAAAATATACTATATATTATAACTAGATAAAAAAATGATTTTCTAATTATTCTTTTGCTATTATTCTTTAATTTCATCTTTCCTTTCATAAGATCACCTTTATGATAAGTATATATTAATTTATATGAAATTAATGTCAAAAAATAAGCATATTACTATGCTTATTATAAATCTAATCTAAAATTCTTTAATTCATCAATAAATTCATCTGTTTCTTCATCATCAGTTATATTATATATTTTATCCTTAACTTTCATTAATTCATCATAACTTATTATAGCTTCTTCTTCTTGTTTCTTTTCATAATCTGTAAGTTCAATATTTGATGGTTTTGTTTCTTCTTCCATCTTTTCTACTATCTCACTAGCAAACTTCATATTATCATTTACTTCATAAGCATCTTCCATCTCTTCTAGTGGAGATATATTAGGATCCTCATAAGTCATACCTAAACCATTATCATAGTTTACACTGTTAAAGTCAAAATTATCTAGATTTTCTCTAGCTGTGTATTCTTCTTTCTTCTCAATATGAATTGGAGATACTGGTTGTTTACTAGATATTTCTCTTAAAACATTCTTTTGATATAAGTTATTTTCTTTTACTTCTTCTTGTACTTCTTTTAGTTCTTCTTTTACTACTGGTATTTTTTCTTCTTCTTTATTAGAAGTTGGTTCTTCTAGTGGAACTTCTTTAGTCTCTACTGGAACTTCTAACTGTTGTTGTTTTAAAATATTATTATTTATTTCTTTATTATCTTCTACTTTTTCTTGCTCTTCTTTTAGTATTTTTACTAATTTCTTATTTTTATTTATTAATATTATTGATATAACTACTAAGAAAATAAAAAGAAATATTATTATCCAAAAGAAAAATAAACTATCACTAGACAAATTATTATAAAAATTATTAAATGAATTTATCATTTTTGTCAACTCCTACTACTGATATAATTTATTATAGAGGCTACATAAATAGTGGCTGTTTCTACTCTAAAAATTAAATTTCCAAATGATACTCTATTATAACCATTACTTACTAGAATATCTTCTTCCTTATCACTAATGCCACCTTCTGGGCCTATCACCATTATAATTTTAGCACAATCTTCTATACTTTGTAAATAGTAATTAAGTAGTTTTTCTTTTTCTTTAGTCGAAGCTACTAACTTTAAGTCGGCGTCTTCTTTAGTTAAATCTTTGATACTTTTTATATCTTCAATTATAGGGATATTAGTTCTTTTGGATTGTTCACTTGCTTCTTTGCAAATATTTTCCCATCTTACTTTCTTTTTATTAAATCTTTCTTTATCTAATTTTACTATACTACGTTCCATACTTACTGGTATTATTCTAGATACACCTAGTTCAGTTAATTTTTGTAATATTAAATCCATCTTTTGTTCTTTTACTAGAGCTACCGCTACTGTAAGTTCTATTTTTGTTTTTTTATCTTCATCTAATTTTTCTATAACTTTTATATTAAATGGTTCTAAACTAGTTATTTCACATATATGTAATTTATTATTATAAACTACTTCTATTTTATCATTTATATTCATTCGCATTACTTTTTTGATATGTCTTATATCTGATTCTTCTAATAACATATCTTTATTTTTTATAAAATATCTTTGCATAATTATCCCTCTCTATATATAATTATAACAAAAAAATTAGACTTTTTATCATCTAATTTAATTTTTTATTATATTTAGTAAATTCACTATCATCATCTAATTCTGTTTCTGATAATAATTTAAATAGTTCTTTTTGTTTTCTATTAATCTTTGAAGGTATTACGACATTAATGATAACATACATATCACCTTTCTTATTATTAATATCACTATCTATTCCTTTACCTTTTAATCTTAATTTAGTACCATTTTTAGTACCATCAGGTATTGTTACATAAGCATTACCATATAGTGTTGGTATTTCTTTTTTACATCCTAAGACTGCTTCAGTTATAGTAAGTGGTACTTCTATATAAATGTCATTACCATCTCTTTTATAGAAGGAATCTTCTTTTACAGCAAATTCGATATATAAGTCTCCTGGCTGTCCTCCATTAGTACCGGCTTCTCCTTTACCCGCTAATCTTAGTCTATTGCCTGTATCTACTCCTTTAGGAATAGTTACAGTAAGGGTTTTCTTTTTAACTACTTTGCCTGTTCCTTTACAAGATGTACATATTTTATCAAATGATGAACCTGTTCCACCACAATGTGGACAAGTTGTTCTTGATAAGAAAGAACCAAACATTGTACTCTGCTGACGAGTTACTGTTCCGGATCCTTTACATTCGGGACAAGTATGACTATTGAAGCCACCTTCGCCATGACATTCACTACACTCATCTTCGCATTCTACTTCGATATCTCTCTTACTACCATGAACCGCTTCTTCAAAAGTAACAGTCATTCTGTATAATAAATCACTACCGGCTTGTTTTCTTTTTGAGCCTTTAGATGAACTTGTTCTAAAACCAAAGTTTTTAAGTACTTCTTCCATGATATCACCATAGTCACTAAAGTCAAAACCATCAAATCCTGAGAAGCCACCTTGAGCATTAGTAAATGCACTATGTCCGAATTGATCGTACTGTTTTCTCTTATTCTCATCTGATAATACTGCATAGGCTTCTTGACACTCTTTAAACTTTTCAGCAGCATTTTCTTCTTTAGAAACATCAGGGTGATACTTCTTGGCTAATTTTCTAAATGCTGATTTTATTTCATCTTGGGTAGCGGTCTTTGGTACTCCTAGTACCTCATAATAATCTTTTTTATCCATATTTTCCTCCAAGTACAAGTATAAAGCTCTAGAAAGCTAGAGCTTTTACTTAATTATTTTTCTTCAAATTCAGCATCTACTACATCATCTTTTTTATCTTCTTTTGGTGCTTCTTCAGTAGTAGTATTTTCTTGTCCTTCTTTTGCAGTACTTTCATAAACCTTAGTAGCTAGAGCATTAGCCTTCTCTAATAGTTTATCTTTAGCTTCAGTGATTTCTTTAGCATCTTCGCCTTCCATAGCTTTCTTAGCCTTTTCTATTAACTCTTCAGCTTCTTTCTTATCACTATCAGTTACTTTATCACCAAGGTCTTTAATAGCCTTTTCTGTCATATTAATAATTTGTTCTGCTTCATTTTTAGCATCTGCTAATTCTTTCTTCTTAGCATCTGCTTCTTTATTCTTTTCTGCTTCTTTCATCATCTTATCGATTTCTTCATCACTTAATGTGTTAGTAGCAGTAATAGTAATTGATTGTTCTTTCTTAGTACCTAAATCTTTTGCTTTAACATTAACAATACCATTTGCATCTATATCAAATGTAACTTCTATTTGTGGTACTCCTCTAGGTGCAGGTGGAATGTTAGTTAATTGGAAGTTACCAAGGGTCTTATTGTCATTAGCCATTGGTCTCTCACCTTGTAATACATGGATATCAACAGCAGGTTGATTATCAGCAGCAGTTGAGAACACTTGACTCTTACTAGTAGGAATTGTAGTATTTCTAGGTATTAATACTGTCATTACTCCTCCTAATGTTTCAATACCAAGTGATAATGGTGTTACATCTAGAAGTACGATATCATTAACATCTCCTGTTAATACTCCACCTTGAATAGCTGCTCCCATAGCTACTACTTCATCAGGGTTAACTTCTTTAGAAGGTTCTTTATTTAATTCTTTCTTAACTAGTTCTTGTACACAAGGTATTCTAGTAGAACCTCCTACTAATAATACTTTATCAATATCTTTAGCAGATAAGTTAGCATCTTTTAAAGCTTTTCTTACTGGTTCAGTAGTAGATTCTACTAAATCACTAATTAAGTCTTCAAATTTAGCTCTAGTTAAACTCATATTTAAATGAATTGGACCATCAGTACCTTGTGATATAAATGGTAATGATATTTCAGTAGTAGTCATACCACTAAGATCTTTTTTAGCTTTTTCAGCAGCATCTTTAACTCTTTGCATAGCCATTTTATCTTTAGTTAAGTCTACACTAGTTTCTTTCTTAAATTCACTTACGATGTAATCCATAACTCTTTCATCAAAGTCATCACCACCTAAATGGTTATTACCACTAGTTGATTTAACTTCAAATACACCATCTCCTAATTCTAGGATAGATACATCGAATGTACCACCACCTAGGTCATATACAAGTACTGTTTGGTTTTTATCTTGTTTATCTAGACCATAAGCAAGAGCTGCTGCTGTTGGTTCATTGATAATTCTTTCTACCTCTAAGCCAGCAATCTTACCTGCATTCTTAGTAGCTTGTCTTTGTGCATCATTAAAGTATGCAGGTACTGTAATAACAGCCTTTGTAACAGTCTCGCCTAAGTATGCTTCAGCAGTCTTCTTAAGATCTCCTAATATCATAGCAGATACCTCTTCTGGAGAATATTCTTTTCCATTAGCAGATACTTTTTCACTAGTACCCATTTTTCTTTTAATTGAAGATATTGTATCTTTATTAGTTACCATTTGGTTTTTAGCCTTTTGACCTACAATTATATCTCCATTTTTAAATGCTACTACTGATGGAGTTGTTCTCATACCCTCAGGGTTTGTTATAACTTTTGCTTCACCTCCATCGTATACAGCAACACAACTATTAGTTGTTCCTAAATCTATTCCTATAATTTTACTCATATTTATCATTTCCTTTCTTATTTATCATCATCAAAGTCATGAATGACTTTAATATTTTTTTCTTTATTTATATTTTCCTCTTTTTTATTCTTTTTTATATTCATGTATAATAGATAACTAACTAAAGCAATTAATATTACTGGTAATAGCCAAATAACAAATTTAACTGCTAGAACTGCTAGTAATATTGATACTATTATATATATTATTTCTTTTATGGTATCTTTATTCATTTACTTTCACCATAGCAGTTCTAAGTACTCTATCTTTATACATATAACCTTTTTGTAACACTACTGTTACAACTCCTGATTCTTTAGTTTCATCATGATCAACAACAACAGCTTGTTCTAGTGCTGGATCAAATTCTTTACCTAAACAATCTATTTCTTTTACTTCAAACTTTTCAAGTAAATCTTTTATTTGCTTATACATAAGTTTAAAGCCTTCTAGAAACTTAGATACTTCATCTTCTAAGTTATCATCATCCATACTTATTGCTCTTTCAAAGTTATCTAAGATAGGAAGAAAACCTTTTAAAATATCTTCTTCAGCATATTTTATTATTCTATTAGTTTCTTCATCTTTTCTTCTTTTATAATTAATAAGTTCAGCTTGACTTCTTAGAAGCGCTTCCTCTAGATTCTTTATTTTATCTTCTAGTTTATTATCACCACAAGAGCATTCTTCATTGCAAGTACACTCTTCTTTAGCCTCTTTGCAGTTACATTCTTCATTACTGCAATGTTCTTTCTTTATTTCTTTTTCTTCTTTTTTATGTTTATTATTCTTCTTTTCCACTTTGACCTCCTAAATTATTTTTAATGTAATCTAGTAGTGTTACCACTCTATCATACTCCATTCTCTTTGGTCCAATTATTGCTATTGTTCCTTCAGTTCCATCTATATTATATTTAGTTTTAATAACTGAAACATCATCTGTAAGTTCTGTTTCACTACCAACATAAATATTTATTCCATTATCTTCTTCTTTCATTTTAGAAATACTATCTATATCTTCAAATTTACTAAGTATTTCTTTTACTTTATCGATATTAGTAAATTCTGGTTGCTTTAACATATTAGTTCTTCCACCAAAGTAAGCATTTTCTCTTTGAGCAGAAGTAAATTCATGAAATGCATCATAGAAGGTATTATAAAGTACTTCATATTGACCAACATAATCTTTTATAATTGGTTTTACTTCATACTCTAGTTTTTCACTTACCTCGTTAATAGGAGTACCTATTACTAATTTATTTATTAATTCTACTGTTTTCTTTACATCTTCTTTAGGAACAGTATTGGGTAAGTATAATGTTTTATGTTGTACTACTCCTTTATCTGTTATTACTATAGATAATATTTTATTATCTTCTAGTGGAACTACTTCTACTTTCTTAAGTCTATTTTCTTTAGAAGCACCTCCTAGTACAACTGCTGTATAGTTAGTTATTTCACTAATTATTTCTATACTTTTCTTAATTGTATCATTTAAATCTAATGTATTATTTCTAAAAATAGTTTGAAGTTTTAACATATCTTCTCCTGTCATATTTTTAGGTTTCATTAAATTATCTACATAATACTTATAGCCTTCTTCACTAGGTATTCTTCCTGATGCAAAATGATTTTTTTCTAGTAGATGTAATTCTTCTAAGGCTACCATTTCATTTCTAATTGTAGCACTAGAACATTTTAATTTCTTACAAATATGATTTGAACTTACTGGTTTAGCAGTTCTAATATATTCTTCTACTATTACTTTTAGTATTTCATTTTGTCTCTTGGTGATCATTATATCACTTCCTTTAGCAATTCTTTATTTCCATTGCTAATATCATTATATTACTATTTTTTAGCAATGTCAACATAAAATTGCTAATTTTTTTATTTTTTTATATTTCTATTGTAATATCATCTTACATAGTAGTTTATAGCCAAAGTCTATAAACTATATATCAACCATATCTATTATATTCGCAGTGGATATCTATATATTAAAATATTTAATTTTACTTAGAATATAATTTAGTATGGAAAAGAAATATATTTTATTATTAATGTTATTATTAATTATTATTATTTCTATTTGTTTGATATATAGAAATAATAATAAAGAGGATACTGATATTAAAGTTAAATATCCTATATATGAATATTATAAATTAAATAAAGTTATTACTGAGAATATTAATTATTATTTAAAAGATAATATAGATAATTATTATTTTCTTTATATTGATTATAAAGATTATGAATATAAGGAATATATATCTATAGTATTATATATATCTTATTTTACTGGAGGGGCTCATCCTAATTATGAGATTAAAACTATTAATTATAATAAAAGTACTAATAAATTTATTGATATAGATGATCTTATTAATAGGGATAAAGATATATTAAATAAATTATCTATATATTCTAGAGAATATTTTAGTAATAATGATATGTTTAATGATAAAGTTGTGTTTGATATGATGATTGATGGTACTAAGAGTATTAAAGATAATTATAAATATTTTAATATTACTAGTGATGGTTTAATTATATATTTTAATAGATATCAAATAGCTCCATACTACTATGGGGATTATAGTATTACTATTTCTTATAATTATTTAAATTTAAGTATTTGAAATATTTTATTTATATGATAAAATTAAATAAAGGAGAATTGATAAAATGAATATAAAATTATTTAGGAAAGCTATTCTTTTAATACATGGTTTTGCTGGTGGTAGTTATGATTATAATAGTCTAAATAATGATTTAGAATTATATAATTGTTTTGATGTATTTACTTTTACTTTACCAGGACATGAAAGAATGATTATTGATAAGGTAACTAGAAAAGATTGGATTAAAAAGGCTGAAGATGAATTAGAAAAAATAATAAATGCTGGTTATAGTGAAGTATATATAATTGGTCATAGTATGGGTGGTGTTATTGCTTCATATTTAGCAAGTAAATATAAACAAGTTAAAAAGCTAGTACTCGCTGCTCCTGCCTTTCATTACTTAGCTTTTAAAGGAGATAAAGTTGATGTTTTAGAAAGTATTAAAAAACTTCCTAATTTATTTAAGAATTATAATCCTGAAGAAGTATTATCTAGGTTATTTAAAGTACCTGCTCCTACGATTAGGGAATTTATGAAGTTAGTTGAAGAACATACTGGAGACGTTAAAAATATTACTTGCCCTACTTTAATATTACATGGTGATAAAGATGATATTGTACCATATGATTCTGTATTATATGTTTATGATAATATTAAATCTAAGAGTGTTACTTTAATTGAATTAAAGACTTTAACTCATGATTTATTTATGAATGATAGATATGAAGAAGTAAAGGGTTTAATTATTAAATTCTTTAAAACGATACCTAGTAATAAGAAAATACAAAAAAAGATATAAGAAAAGAGACTCATTATAAGGTCTCTTTTACTTTTTTATATCCTCTTACTGATAATACTAACATACTAATAATTATTAGATAATTATATAAATTACTTTGTTCTACTCCAGTTTGAGGAGGTAATTCTTCAATATCTCCAGTACCCATAGTATTAGTATAAATATATTCTACATATATAGTATCATCTATATAAGTACCATTTTCATTACCATTAATTTCTTTTAAACTATAGCCAAAGAAATCTTTTTCTTCAGTATTATATTCTTTACCTACTAAATCAATAGTTTTAACTTCGGTAGTAAGTTCGTTACCATCAGTATCCTTATAAGTAGCAATTACTACACCATAAGGTACTTTATCAGTAACTTTGTCTTCATCAGTAATTTCATTATTACCATAAATTAATCTTGATTCAACTTTATTAGTAATTTCATTACCTATATTTGTATATCTTAATTTAATATCAAATGATTCATTTATTACTTGATTATTTTCATCTATATTATATGTTTCTTTACATGTAATTACTTTTCCATCTAAAGTACATCTCTTATCCATAGAAGTAATAACTACATTATATGGTAATATATCAGTAAGTTCTAAAGTAACTTCTCCAACATAATTTTCTATTTTACCATTATAATTTAATACATAATTATATTCTGAATTAATATCAGTAATTTGATTCTTTTGTAATTTAGTTACATCATTTTCAGTTATTTCACCATTATTTTTAATATAATTATAAATAACTGTAATAGTAGAACCTGCTACAAACTTACCACTAGCATTATCAGGCAAAGTTTTAGTATCTAATGTATATCCATAGAATGATTTAGCACTAGTCTCATAGCTTACTCCGCCTAAATTAGTTTTAGTATCTTCTACTTCTAACACTGTGTTACCACTTATATGTTTTACTACTAAATTTCCTTTTAATACTTCAGTTTCAGTTTCAGTCTCTTCTGATGGAATTTTATTTCCATCTAAATCTACCACTGTTTGAGCTTTATTAATAATTTTATCAGAGTCAATTCCTATAAATACTAACTCTAAGTTAAATGATGCATTAACTTCAAATACGCCATTTATATAGTCTTCCTCTGTTATATTATTATACTCTTTAATACAAGTAATAGTTTTATTACCATCATATGTACAAGTACTAGGTAATTTAGATTTATTAATATTAATAGTATAAGGTAACATATCTTTAACTATTAATTTAGCATTTCCTACATAATCTTTTATTTTAGCAGAACTACTTATAGTATAATTAAATACTCCATCAATACTATTAATAGTATTAGGTCCTGTTTTCTCTACTTTAGGTTCTTCTACAGTACCATCATTCTTAGTATAGTAATATGTTACTGTTATTTTACCTTCAGTATATTTACCATCTTTATTTTCAGGTAATTTATTTTCATTTAATGTATATCCTAATATTTCTTTAGGACTAGTGGTATAATTAGTACCTGCTAGTTTTTCTCCTAATTCTTCTTTTGGAGCAATTTCACTATTAGTATTTTCATCTTTAAATAATACTTCTACAGTACCTTTAATTTCTACATTAACATCTTCAGAATCTTCAGTTCCATCAGTAGTAGTATTATTAACAATTGTAATACCACTAGCTATATTAGTTAACTTATCACCATTAATACTTATATAATCATTATATTTTACCATATATTCAATAGTAACATTAATAGGATAAGTACTCATATATTTATCTATAGTATAAATTTTAGCCCAAGTAATAGTATTATTTTCTTCATTATATATACCATTATTTAAAACACTATTATTAACATCTATACTTTGTGGTAATGTATCAGTAATAGTAACTCTTACTACATCACTTTCTCTAACATTATTAAGTGTTGTATTATAATTTATTGTGTAACCAACTTTATTATCTAAACTTGTTACAATATTCATATTTGCTTTTTTAGTAATAGCTTCATCAGTATAACTAAATTTTTTAGCAGTATATAAAACATTTATAACATTCTTAGAAATATCTGTTGAAATAACAAGACTTTCTGGATTTACGCTATTAAATTCATAGCCATTTCCTGCATCAGCAAGATAAGCATTCTTATCATTATCATTTAGAGTGATAACATCATTTTTATGAGCGTTTCTTGTATCACTAGAACCTAAATAATTTCTATCATTAGGATTAGTTATTTCATCTTTATAATAATTAATAACATAATTATATGTATTTTGTACCCAATATACTTCGGCACTTTCACTACTTGTAATAGGACTAGTTAATCCATCACCAGTTAATGTAAATGAATTATTATTATCATTACCATTAGTTCTATACCAACCAGTAGCACTATCTTTATCTTTTATTTCAATATTAAATGAATATATTTTTTCTTCTTCAGTAATATCACCAACTTTAATAGTTACATCTTTACCATTAACAGTAATATCTTGACTATCTTTAGTACCTTCAACATACTTAAAGTTATCTCCAATTACATCTGTTAATACACCATTAGTAGCAGCAATAGAAGTTTTTATATCCTCAAATATAGTCTTAAAGCTATCTGCTATACCTGTTGAATTTGCTTCTTTATAAAATCCTTTATCTTCCTTGTTATACTCATAATAATAATCTCTGTATCCATAAAATCTAGTCATAGTAGTATCAGAAGATATTTTTTTAAGGACATCTTTAGCAGTAGCATCATTTTCGATACCATAACCAATAGAGAACACTGTTATTTTATTGTCATTCTTAGCTTCATATGCTCTATCCATTGCTCTATCAGTGGCACTCTTGCTATT
>OHUR01000686.1_pt1 | contig 11165 bp, 6 predicted proteins | sample 1579251 | NCBI WGS metagenome assembly OHUR01 (sample SAMEA3882528, study PRJEB24775) | human gut metagenome | biome: human-associated habitat; feature: intestine environment; material: feces | place: Netherlands | collected 2009/2010
CCGAATTGAAGAGAACTACCTGGAGCAGGCAAAGAACCTGCCCCGGGTTTTTGCGCCTGTAGACGAAAAATTACAGAAATGTACAGAGGAAGTGGCACTTGCATGTAAATATTTATATGCGTTTATGCCGTACAGTGACATTGGCAATTATCCGTTTGAAGTATTTCTGGACTATGCGGAGAATGGTGTGAGGCTCTGGAAAGAGAATCCGCAGGTTGCAGACCTTCCTGAAGAAATCTTCCTGAATTATGTGCTGTTTCACAGAGTAAATGAGGAGGAGATCGCACAGTGCAGAACTTATTTCCGCGCAGAAATCGGAAGCAGAATACAGGGAATGAACTTCAGAGAAGCAGCGTTGGAAGTGAATTACTGGTGTGCCGAAGAAGCTACTTATCATTGTACAGATGACCGTACTTTATCTGCGATTTCTGTATATCGCAGAGGAAATGGCAGATGTGGTGAAGAGTCTGTATTCACTGTAAATGCACTGCGAAGCGTAGGCGTACCTGCCCGTCAGGTATATGCACCAAAGTGGTCTCATTGTGATGACAATCATGCGTGGGTGGAAATCTGGTGCGATGGAAGCTGGTATTTTCTGGGAGCCTGTGAGCCGGAGGAGATCCTGAATAAGGGATGGTTTACCAACGCTTCCTCAAGGGCCATGATGGTCCATTCAAGAGTTTTTGATACCATGATCCCGGAGGGAGAAGTGATCGGCAAAGATGGTATGGTGACTATGCTCAACGAGCTGAAACGATATGCACTGACAAAAGAGATCACTGTGTCCGTAAAGGATTCACATGGAAAACCGGCAGAAGGTGCAGAAGTTTCTTTTGAGGTGCTGAATTATTCGGAATATGCCCCGATCGCAGAACTGAAAACCGACAGTCGGGGAAAAGTCAGCCTGACAACAGGGCTTGGAAGTATCCATATTTCTGCAAGGATGTATGCAGATGGAGAATGGCTGCATGCAGAAAACAGCATGGATACAAAAACAGAGGATTGTTGTGAGATCTGTCTGATGCCCGTAGGAAAGGAAAAGGGTATTTTTTATGAGGAGTGGACGGAGATCGATATGATCGCACCTCATGATGCACCTGTAAATAAAGATATGCCAACATCGGAGCAGAAGGAAAGAGGCAGCAGACGTCTGGCAGAGGCAAACGCTTACAGGGAACAGAAGGTAAGAAACCTGAGCAATCTGGAGTGTCGGAAATTCCTGGAAAAAGAAACTGGAGATTCTTCAATGAGAAAAAAACTCCTTGAAGTCCTCACAGAGAAAGACAGAACAGACTGTATCAGCCAGGTTCTGGAGGAGCACCTGAAATCTGCATTACCGTATGAAAAAAACATGGATGCAGATATTTTTGTACCATATGTACTGAACCCGAGAGTTGACGATGAAGTTTTGCAGAAATACAGAAAAACGATTCTTGAGCAACTGTCGGAAGAAGAAAAAAATATGCTGCAAAAGGAACCGGCGAAGATCTGGAAGTGGATTGAGGATAAGATCGTTTCCAGCCCGGAGAAAGAACGCAGCAGTGTGATCACCACGCCGTCCGGATGTCTGAAAACGGGAACAGGAAGTCTTCTGTCAAAGAAGATCCTTTTTGTGGCAATGGCGAGAACGCTGGGAATTCCGGCACGCCTGAACCCTCATGACCGTTCCATGGAGTATATGAAAAACGGAAAATTCATCTCAGTATCTGCGGAAACGGAGAAAAAGGCATCGATCCTTCTGAAGGCAAGTGCGGATACACAGTGGAAATATTTCCAGAACTGGAGCATCGCAAAACTGGAAGCCGGAAAATATATCACACGGAAGCTGGAAGCCGAAAATTTCAGAGATCAGGTGATGAAGCTGCCGCTGGAAGCGGGAAATTACAGGATTCTTACCTCAAACAGACTGCCAAATGGAAATATATTTGCAGCGGAGTATTATTTTGAGGTTCAGATCGGAGAAATGAAGAGGGTGGAGCTGGCATTTCGGAATGCAAACCTGGAAGACATGCTGGAGAATATCTCCATACCGGAATTTACTCTCAGAAAAGAAGATGGAAGCACCGTGAAGGCGTCAGAACTGACGGCAGATGGGAAGCATATCCTGGCGTTTCTGGAAGAGGAGAAAGAACCGACGGAGCATATCTTAAATGAGATGATGGAGCAGGAAGAAGCTTTTTCCCGATATGCGAAGAGGATCATTTTTGTAGTAAAAAGCAAAAAAGCGCTGGAGACCCCTACCCTTTCAAGAACACTGGGCAAGCTTGGAAATATTCAGATCTTATATGATGATTTTTCAGAGCTCATCAATACACTGGGAAGAAGAATGTACGTAGATCCGGATAAGCTTCCGCTGATCATTGTGACAAACGGAAGCCTGAATGGGATTTATGCAACCAGCGGATACAATGTGGGAACCGGAGATATGCTGCTGAGACTGCTGTGACAGATATAACGGATATATACAGAAGGAACACAGACCGTATCATCGACTGTGTCGGTGACGGTCTGTGCCTTTTGTAAAAGCTGTGAAATTATTGCAGTGGTTCAGATGCTCAGAATATGCGGGTAGATCGGAATGAAAATGCCTGTTGTGCTTCCCGAAATTGCCGTAATAAAAGTTGCTTTGCATTACTTAGCGTCAGAAAAGAGATCACGCACGGAATCCCGGTAGATACATTCTGGCTTCAGGCGTATCGTCCTTGGAAAATCACTGTAGTCTCCGTTCATTCTGCGAAGCAGCAGATCACAGGCCTGCTCTGCCAGACCGGTCAGCGGCTGACGGACAGCGGTCAGCTGAGGAGAAAGCAGCATGGACAGTTCAAAATCATCAAAGGAGACAACAGACAGGTCTTCCGGGATCCGGATGCCAAGGCTGTAGATCGCTTCATAAATACCGAGGCATAGTGTATAGTTCGCAGAAAATACGGCAGTCGGACGTTCCGGAAGATTCCATAATTTCTGCATTGCCTGATATCCAAAGTCGTTTGTGTAATTTTCAGCGATGATATAATCGGGGTTAACAGGAATATCGTAGTCTTCCAGTGCCCGGAGATAGCCTTTTTTTCGTTCACATGCAGTATAGGATGCAGGGGAACCGGTGACAAGGGCGATCTTCTGATGCCCCATTTTTATCAGATGCTCCACGATCTCGTAGGCTCCGGAGGTACAGCTGGTCTGTACACAGTCTGTACGGTGGAAATGGCTGTGTTCTTCCAGCTCCACAACAGGGATTTTGGCGTGTTCCACAGCAGAACAGATGTCCTGGTTCAGACTGAAAGAGGTAATGATAAGGCCGTCGATCCCGGAGCGGAGCATGTGAGGGACGAATTTATTGACATGATCCTTATATTTGTCGCCGCTCATAAATGTGAGAGAATAACCGTGAGCGCGCATGGTGTTTTCTATTTTGCTCAGAAGAAAAGCATTATGCGGAGTATTGGGAGGACCGGATACCAGACCGATACGGTAAGTCTTGGAGGAACGAAGTCCCCGGGCCGTGTTTCGTGGAACGTAATTCAGTTTCCGGATCGCTTCGTCGATCTGCTTTTTGTTTTGCGGCCGTACAGTTCCGCCGTTGATATATTTTGAAATGGTGGCCAGTGCCAGACCGGTTTCTCTGGCAATGTCCTTGATGGTTGCACTCATAAATCAATCCTTTCCGGATGCTGTACTGTTGTGTTCGGACAGGTCTTTTACGGAGCACCGCGGGTGGAATACAACATCCAGCATGTCTATTTTGGGAAAATCCGTATAGTCTCCATGGATCCTTTTTAAAAGTAATTCCACAGCATGTTTCCCCATGCTTGTCAGATCCTGTGAGACGCAGGTCATAGTCGCGCTCATGGTCTTGAAAAGCGGATCATCATCAAAGCACACAAAGGAAATATCCTGAGGAACGGAAATTCGTGCCTGGCTGGCAGCGCTTAAACCACCCATTGCGGAGAGATAGCAGTCAAAAAAAACAGCAGTAGGGGGATCGGAAGAATCAATAAGCTTCTGGAAATGCAGGTTGCTCTGGATGATCGTTTCTGCAGTGGAACCAAAAGAAACAGGGGGAAAAGAATCCTGCTGTTTCAGAAGGTCAATGCCATTTTTCTGATATACATCCACAAAGCCCTGGATCCGCTGCTCGATGGTGTAGGAGTCCAGATACTGTTCCATGATCCAGACCTTTGTGTGACCTTTTTCCAAAAGGTGCTCTGCCAGCAGTGCACCGCCTCTGTAATTATCAGAAATAACACAGTCTACAGGAAAATGTCTCATGGAAGCAGGAATCTGATCGAGCATTACAACCGGTATGCCGGCATTCTGTAAAAGCTGGTACAGGTCATCATGCCAGCAGGATGGGAGCATGATAACTCCGTCAAAGTGCTGGGAGATAATATCCTGTATCGTATCGATCTCCTTCTGATGTTCAAAAAAGAAAGAACAGACAATAACTGTATAGCCATGATCCGTGAAATGCTTGATAATGGAGTTGACAAGCTCGCCCCAGAAATAATTACCAAGATCTGAGATCAGGATACCGATGGTATGTGTGTTTTTGGCACGAAGAAGCTGGGCATTCCGGTTTGGGGTATATCCAAGCTCCTGAATTGCCTTTTCTATAAGGATACGATTTTCTTCCCGTATTTTTTTGTGGTTTATATATTTGGAGATCGTTGCGGTGGACAGGCCTGTCGCACGGGCGATATCATTGATCGTAACGTTCATGTAAAACCTCCGGTTCTGATACATTTACAGATAATAGAGTATTTTCATATTATATCATGAAAAAGAAAATGCCTCAATACACATGGCATTTTTTACACATAAAGTATCAGAAAAAACGAGCATATTGTACAGAAAATTGATAAAAATGAAACGTTTAACAAAACCTGATATGAAAAAGTACACAAAAACAAGACGGAATAATTGTAAAAAATAGGAAAAATGATTTTTCCCCTATGATTTTACTTGAAAAGCTGCTTCGGATGCGGTAAGATAGTCTTAACAAAAAACGAAACGTTTTACGTAACAAGAAAATCAGCTATACGAAACAAGGAGAAGGTTATGGCAGACACAAAGCAGCAGTGGTATAAAGATGCCAAATACGGATTATTCATCCATTGGGGACTTTATTCCATCCTTGCAGGAGAATGGAAAGATCCGAAGACCGGCGAGGTCACCAAGACAGACCGTATCGCAGAGTGGATCGAGAACAATCTCAACATTGACAAGGAAGATTACAGAAAGCTGAAAGCTGAGTTCCATCCGGATAAATTTGACGCGGACATGTTTGTGAAAAGAGCGAAAGAGCAGTGGGGTGTTAAATATATCGTTCTTACTTCCAAGCATCACGAGGGATTCGCAATGTACGATTCCAAGGTCAGTGATTTTAATGTAGTGAAGGCTGCAGGAAGAGATATCTTAAGAGAGCTTTCCGATGCTTGTAAGAAATATGACATGACAATGGGTATCTATTATTCACAGGCTCAGGACTGGGATGATGACAATGCCTATAAGAAGGATTACGAAGACAAGAACGAATGGAAGCCGGAATTCCGTACATACTTCGATGAGAAATGCAAGCCGCAGTTAAAAGAGCTTCTTGAGAATTACGATAATATTTCCCTGATCTGGTTTGATACTCCGATGGGAATGACCGCAGACGAAGCTCAGGAATTAAGAGACTGGGTTAAGGGTATTAAGCCTGACTGCATCATCAGCGGACGTATCGGACACCAGAAGGGCGATTACATGACCACCGGTGATAACTTTATTCCACGTCTTCCATACGACGGTGACTGGGAAGTACCGGCAACTGTAAATGATACATGGGGTTATAATAAATACGATACAAACTGGAAGAATCCGGATGATATCCTGAACCTTCTTCTCAAGATCGTCGGCAGAGGCGGAAATTACCTGCTGAACGTAGGACCAATGGCAGACGGAACTGTTCCGGAAGCTTGTGTCGAGGTTATGAATGAGGTTGGTAAATACGTGACTGAGAATGCGGAAGCAATTTACGGAACCAAGAATGTTGGTATCTATCCATATGAGATCCCGAGCATTGAATTTACAAAGAGACCACATAAGCTTTACGTACACGTTCTTGCACCGAGATATCGAGTTGAACTGCTGAACATCGGTAATCAGTTAAAGGGTGCATATGTGGTAAGCACAGGAGAAAAGCTTCCGTGTCGCGCATTAAAGTGCTGCGAAGGAAACTCGATGATAGAGGTAGAGCTTCCGGAGAAGCTTCAGGGGGCAAAGAACTACTGTGTATGCCTGGAGCTTGAGGAAGAAGAGCCGATCTTTGAGGCGATCATCGATTGATCAATTTATGAACATCAATGGGAAAACTATATAATAAAAAATCATATCAAGGGAGGATTTATTCATGAAGAAACGAATGAAAAAAGTTGCAACACTGTGTCTCGCCGGTGTAACAGCAATGTCAACAGTAGGCGTAACAGGAAGCGCCGTATTTGCAAAGGGTGACACAAACTACGATGTAGACAATATGGATTTTGAAAACGTTGAGCTTCGTGTAGCATTCAGATTTAACAACGGATCTGATACAGACGGACAGGCTAAATGGTATTACAAAGCACTTGATGAGTTCAATAAAGAGAACGAAGGAAAGATCCATGTAACAGATGAGAGTATTTCTACAGAGTCTGATTACGAAGAGAAGCTTACAACAGATTTCGCTTCCGGTAATGTACCGAACGCATTCCTTCAGTATGGCGGAAGCCGTACAAGAGAGTATGTAGATGCAGGATATATACTGGATCTGACACCATACTTCGAGCAGTATCCGGAATGGAAAGAGGGAGTTCAGGATTTTGCATGGGAGACAACACAGTTTGACGGCATTGAAGGAACCTATGGTATTCCGTGGTCCGCTTATCAGCTCTGCCTCTACTACAACAAAGATTACCTTGATCAGGTTGGTGTAGATGTTCCGGAGTCCTGGGATGATCTTGTTGATGCCTGCGCGAAATTAAAAGATGCAGGAATCCAGCCATTCAACTACTCTGACAAAGATAACTATCACTTCGAGCATCTGATGAGTGCTCTTGCTCTGAAAGCTTACGGAACAAGCATCGCAGATGATCTTGCAAGCGATAAAGAAGCTTACAACGGCGAGAAGATGGTTGCAATCTATCAGAAGATGAAAGATATGATCGATGCAGGATACTGGGGAGACGGAATCCTCAGCACAGACTTCAACACAGAGAGAAATATGTTCGAGGCAGGAAAAGCTGCATTCACAGTTGACGGAACATGGAACTGCGGTAACTTCCAGAATGACTCCGATACAACTCTCTTCGATGCTCAGAAGATCGGTGTTACAAGAATTCCTTATATCGACGAAGCAAACAAGACTGTAGAGATGGGCGGCGGTTCTGATACATACTACATCACTACATTAAACAAGAGCGATGAGGAAATCGCAGCAACTGTTAAATTCATCAAATACCTTACAAGTGTAGATTCCATCAACGAAATGTGCAAATCCAGCCCGACAACATATGCTGAGAAGGTTACGATCGATACAGGTAACTATCTGCTTGACGATGTAAATGCGATCATGGCTGAGAATACAGAGTCTAAACTTGAGATTCCTACATATGACAGCAACACAGCAGCTATGGATACAATCCGTAATTCTCTTCAGGCATTAGCGACAGGCGCAAGTGCACAGGAAGTTGGAGACGATATCGTTGACAAAATGTCTGCTTACGAATAAAGAGAATTTTGACTGAACGCATGATGTGTGGATAAGAGAAACAGGGGGGAGCATCATCTGCTTCCCCTTGTTTATTACGGAGGTATACATATGGCAGGTAAATCTGTACCAAAGGTAAAACAGAAGCTGGACAAAAAAGATCTTGCGCTTTCTTTAGCGTTCCTTCTTCCGGCAATTTTAATAACTGTTATTTTTGTCATCTACCCTGTTTTTGATACCGTAGGCTTATCATTCCGTAAATGGAACGGTATGTTTGGTGCGGCAAAGCAATGGGTAGGACTTGAGAACTATCAGAAGATTTTTTCAGATAATCTGTTCTGGAATGCAATGCTCAACAGTGTGTACTTTATGATCGGTGGTTTTGTTATCCTGATGCCGCTTTCATTTGGTCTCGCAATGCTGGTAACTGCAAAAATCAAGGGAACCGGATTCTTCAGAACCTGTTACTTCCTTCCGAATATGTTAGGAACAACAGCAGTAGCCCTGATGTGGACATTTATGTTAAATCCGAACTTTGGTATCTTTAATACCATTGAAAATATTTTCGGCCTTCATGGTACGATCCCTGATGTGCTGACGATAAAGACTGTAAACGTCTGGATCGTTGTTCTGGTAAATGAATGGATGTATGCCGGATATAACATGCTGATCTTTGCAGCTGGTCTGGTGGCGATCCCTGATGAGTTAAATGAGGCTGCAGCGCTGGATGGTGCTACAGGATGGCAGAGGATCCGCTATATCATCCTTCCTCTGATGAAAAACTCCTTCAAGGTATTCTCTATTTTGTGTATTACAGGATGTCTGAAAGTATTCGATATTATCTGGGCAATGACAAGAGGAGGCCCGAACGATATCAGCTCCACACCTTCAATCATGCTTTATACACAGGGATTCTCCTATAAGCTGTTCGGACGAAGCAGTGCATACGGCGTTATTCTGTTAGTGCTGGGTGTTGTGCTGAGTCTTGTGACCAATCATTTGTTCCGTGAAGATAAAGATCTTGCAATGTAGGCGGAAGGAGAAGAGACGATATGGAAAAAACAGCTAATAAACAGAAAATGCACGGAGGAAAGATAGCGCTGTACGTTATCGCGATCCTGTGGACAGTTGTTACACTGTTTCCGGTAGTAGTGACCGTAATGGCTTCCTTCAAAACAAACTCAGAGATTTACCTGAACCTGTTAAGCTTCCCTAAGAAGATTATGTTCCAGAACTATATCAGCGCAAACAAAACAGCGGATGCATTGAATACCATCAAGAACTCCCTGGTTGTAGCGACTCTGACAACTGTATTTAATACTGTAGTCGGAATGATGGCAGCATACATCTTATCAAGAAAAGATTACAAATTCCTGAAATGGGTATATGTATTCTTCATGATCGGAGTAATGGTTCCGGTTCACTGTACACTGATCCCGATCAACAACATTGCAACAGCATTAAATGCAAAGAACAACCTGTTCTTCCTGATCCTGATCTATGTTGCGTTTGGTATGTCCCAGGCGATATTCCTTTATACAGGATTCATGGATGGAATCTCCAGGAACCTGGATGAGGCGGCGATCATTGATGGATGTAACAACTGGCAGCTGCTGTGGAAGATCCTTTTCCCTGTCTGCAAGCCGATCATCGCAACAGAGGCGATCTTCGTATTCATCTATGGATACAGTGAACTTGTATTCTCCATGATCCTGATGACAGATACCAAATATTTCACAGTTTCACGTGCGATGCTGAACTTCTCTTCCGCACATACACAGGAGATCGGAAGTCAGTTTGCATATGTAGTAATGTCCGTAATTCCGATGCTTATCATTTACATCGTGTTCCATAAACAGATTGAAAAAGGTATGCTTTCCGGAGCTATCAAAGGCTGATGCTTTTAATCTAAACAGGAGGAAAAAATCATGTATCAGTTTGACAGAAAAGAATATGAAAAACGTATGGAGTGGTACCAGGATGCCCGTTTTGGAATGTTTATCCACTGGGGATTATATTCTATCCCTGCAAGAGGCGAGTGGGTACGAAGCGTAGAGGAAATACCTGAGGAAGAATATCTTCCGTTTATGAAAGAATTTGATGCCAGAGACTATAACCCAAAACAGTGGGCAAAAGAGGCAAAGGCAGCAGGTATGAAATATGTGGTTCTGACTGCAAAACACCATGATGGTTTCTGTTTATTTGACAGTAAATACACAGATTACAAGGTAACAAACACACCGGCAGGAAGAGACCTGATCAAGGAGTATGTAGAGGCACTTCGTGAGGAAGGCCTTAAGGTTGGAATCTATTTCACACTGCTTGACTGGCATCATCCGGATTATCCGCATTACGGAGATCGTATCCATCCGATGAGAAACCACAAAGAGTGCGGAAATGAGAACCGTGATTTCTCACGTTATACAGAATATCTGTATAATCAGGTAGAAGAGATCTGTACAAACTACGGACAGATCGATATCATCTGGTTTGATTTCTCCTACGACGATATGAGAGGGGAAAAATGGGGCGCAACCAAGCTGATCAACATGGTGCGCAGCTTACAGCCGCAGGTTATCATCGATAACCGTCTGGAAGCCAGCGGAGAGGGAAGAGGATCCCTGTATGAGTGTGATCCGACACCGTACCATGGCGATTTCGTAAGCCCTGAGCAGATCATCCCGCCGGAAGGAATCTGCGATAAGGAAGGCAACCCGATGGTCTGGGAAGCATGCTTCACCATGAACAACAACTGGGGATACTGTGCAAACGACCATTATTACAAACCGGCTTCCATGCTGATCAAGAAGTTGGTAGAGTGCGTTTCCAAGGGTGGAAATATGATCCTGAACGTAGGACCGGATGCCAAAGGTAAATTCCCGAAGGAATCTTCTGCGATCCTGGCTGAGATCGGTCGCTGGATGGATAAGAATCATGACAGTATCTACGGCTGTGTACCGGCTGAAAACATTCCGAAGCCGGATTACGGACGTATCACCAGAAATGGAAACAAGTATTATGTCCATATTTATGAGAATACATTAGGACCACTGCCGCTGATTGGATTTGATAAGAATAAGATTGTGAAAGTACGTGCCCTGGATGACGGACATGAAGTGCCGATCTCTACTTTATGGGTACACAGCGATTATCCGGATATCGCATTTGTTGACCTTGGTCCGGATCCTGTACTGCCGGATCCTGTAGACTATGTGCTGGAAGTGGAGATGGCTGAATAAAGATATAGAATACAAAAAGCTGCCGTATGGCAGCTTTTTTGTATTTCTTAACCGAACTGAGATGCAGGTGTCTGCCTGGTTCAGCATCGGTTTCTCTTGTTTACGAAATAATTCAGAATCCCACCGCCTACGATAATAACAAGTGCAACAGCAACAACACGTTTCGCTGCTTCCTGCGGCATCTGGCTTTTGGAACCGATGGA
>OHUR01000690.1_pt1 | contig 11076 bp, 9 predicted proteins | sample 1579251 | NCBI WGS metagenome assembly OHUR01 (sample SAMEA3882528, study PRJEB24775) | human gut metagenome | biome: human-associated habitat; feature: intestine environment; material: feces | place: Netherlands | collected 2009/2010
ATACCCTTTAGGGGTATACACGCTTTCCAGGCGTGCCTCTTCAACCACTCGAGCACCTCTCCTTGTTCGGGGCGCAAAAGTAAGGGAAGTTTTTGGAATTACCAAATGTTCGGGCAAATAATATTAAAAGTCCGTTCAAGCAACCAATGCCGGAACGGACTTTCAACACTCAATAAAACATACTTATCATTACCGTGATCTGACTTCCCGTCTCATAAATATGACATACGAAAGAGCAAAACAGATGACAGTAGCTGCAATCAGTCCGGTGAGCTGAGGCCACACCACCAAAAGACTCTGTCCCAATGGCAGCGGACTGGGAATGGCCCCCTGAACCTGCTCCATAGTAAGCGGCCCCAAACTTCTGACGGAAGGCATCAGCAGCGTTGTGGTCGCCTCATTGAACAGTTCGCTAGGTGCCAGACGCATCAGACCGAGAATAAATTTCTGGTAACTGACTATCTGATAAGGAGATGCCAGCTGCGAAGGGCTCAATGCCTTGGCAACCAGATTGACAATCATCGTATAGAACACGCTGAAAAACAACCATACCGCCACCGAAGCCAATGCCGAGGTGGCCGCCTGACGGAAGCAAAGCGAAAACAGAATGGCCAGATTCAGCCAGAATGCCACATAGAACACACTGATTATGAGAAAGAATACAATCCTCCAAAATTCTTCTGCTGTGGGAGGAATGCCTATCGCTATCAACCCGCAGCCCATTACGAGGAATCCCAGTACAAACAGCATGATACCTATCACAATCAATGCAGCCACGAACTTGGCATTGATAATGCAATCACGATGAACAGGCTGTGACAGCATACGGCTCAACGTCCCCTTGTTCTGTTCCGAATTTATAGCATCGAATCCCAGCGCAATCCCCAACAACGGCCCCAGAAAGTTGATAAACTGCACAAAAGAAGGCAATGTGCCATCCGAGGCTGTGAACAGCTTCAAGAAAAGGAACGAACCGTCCGGGTCATTGGGCTTGATGGCGGCACCTATGTTGGTAAGCGAGGTATAGAGTGAGCCCATGCACGTAAGCAAAATGATTCCCATCAAGATAATGAACCGCCAACTTTTCACATGGTCGGATATTTCCTTGTTGACGACTACCCCAAAAGGATAATTGACTTTATTCATGCCTTTCTCCTCCTTCCTCCATATAATGGTTATAAATATCAGACAATTCCTGATGCTTGTCCTTCAAATCAGACATATCAATCAAGGTGACCAGCTTCCCACTGTTGAACAGTCCCACGCGGTCGCAAACTTTCTGCACCTGGTCCAGGTGGTGGGAAGAGAACAAGACGGTCAGTCCCTCCTTCCGGCTCAACTGCCTAATGAGCTCGATGAACTCCTGAACACCGGCAGGGTCTATTCCCGAAGTAGGTTCATCCAGGATTATAATTTCCGGATTTTTGATAAGCACGTCCGCCAGTCCCAATCGCTGGCGCATACCGCGCGAATATTTCCCGGTCTTCTTTTTCATCTGTCCGGCAAGCCCCACATGCTCCATCAGCTCCAGCGCCCTGACTTTCGCTTCGGCATCCGAAATGCCATTGAGACGCGCAGTATATATAAGGTTTTCCGGACCGGTCATGTCATCATAAAACCCCACATCTTCGGGCAGATAGCCTATCTTCCGCTTTACCTCGATAGGATGCCTGGTAGAGTCGATACCGCAAATCTCCACAGAGCCGGAAGTGGGTTCCGTCAGTCCCAGCATCATCAGGATGGTAGTTGACTTGCCGGCGCCGTTTGGCCCCAATAATCCGAAAATCTCCCCTTTACGAATAGTCAGGCAAATGCGGTCTACGGCAGTGAAGCGCCCATACTGCTTGGTCAAGTCTGTCAATGCAATCACTCGCTCGTCCATGCTCACCTCCTTCCATATTTACGGAACAGATAGCATACGGCACCTATGGCAACGATTATTATCAAAACGCCCACCCATCCCCATATCATCGGGGTTTTCACGGCAATGCGGAATTGGGCGTCTGTATTCACTTCAGGAGTTTTGGCCGTCATGGTAGCCACATAATCTCCGGGCAATGCCTTTTTGGATGCTTTCATGGTAGCTACGACATTGGCCGTTTCCCCCGCCTTCAGCATATCAATCTTCGAAGGCTCAAAAGACACTTCCCAGTCCACGGGCTTATTGGCAGAAAGCTGGATATCTTTCAACAATGAAGAACCGGTATTCCGGACCACCAACTCGATACGCTTCACATCTCCTGCTGTGATTTCGGTACTCAACAATCCTCTGGGCGTGGACAATTCCATCTCGTAGGAACCCGTGACAACAACTTCCAGCTCCAAGTCGGCAGAAGTCGTACCAGTAGCCGCACGTACCGGAATCTTGTAATTACCGGCTTCCACATTGGCGGGAGGGACAATCTCTATACTCACATTCTGGCTGCTGTTCGCTTCCACCTGGGCAGAAGTGGCCTGCTTATAGTTGGGCTTGAACACGACACTCCAGCCTCTGGGGGCATTGGCCATCAGCGCATACAGCTGCTGGTCGGCCGTCTGGTTTTTCAAAGTGGCATTGAAGGTAAAGGTGGACTTGGAATTGCCCTGCATATTGGGCTGGTCGGTAGTGAACTCGGTCTGGTAAGTTCCTTTCTGGGCCACGACCACCTCCAGCGGCAGTTTGGTTTCTCCGGCAAATACTGTGAAATGATAACTTCCTTTATTTACTTTTAGAGGAACTTCCACTTTCAAATTGAACGTTTTCTTTTCCTGGGGCAGTACAGAAAGCTGGCTGAGGGTCCAGCCGCCTGACTTGATTTCATGCTTCCAACTGCCCGGCAATCCGCTGACCGAGAGATTTGCATTTGTAACCCCGTCCGTGTTGTTAATCAAATCAATGCTGTAATCAATGGACGCTCCGGGCGTCACGGAAATTTTTGTGTAAGGAGTGTACAGAATTATGCTTCCAGATTCATCGGCATGTACACGATTTAAGGGAAAGGCTCCCAACAAAATAACTAACAATAAAATACAATTTGTTCTCATAGTCATAAAAAAGTTCTTATGGTTGTTTAATTATGAATATTTTCCCAATTTGTGCGTTGCAAAAATAAAAGATAGCTATATTAGTAGCTGTTAAAAGAAACAAAAGAATATAATTGCGGACACAATATACCCTGCGATGACCTGCTTTTCTTATCTTTGCGATTCCTATTGATACAAACGAATACCATACCGACATGAGAATCCCTGAAATACGCTTACAGAACCAGCAACTGTCCACTCCACTCTTCGGCCACCCGAAAGAGCTGGTCTCCTGGATGGGCGCCATGCAGGCACAAGACTATACAATGGTGAAATGGGCCGTAGGTATGCGGCTGAAGTCACCGGGAATTCAAGCCGTGGAAAAAGCCCTGCATCAAGGGGAAATACTGAGAACCCACATAATGCGTCCCACATGGCACCTGGTAGCAGCAGAAGACATTCGTTGGATGCTGAAACTCTCTGCACAACGCATCAAATCCGCCAATGATTCTTATGCAAAAGGACATGGTCTGGAAATCACGGAACAGCAATATGACAGAAGCCATACCGTACTCGGGAATATCCTCAGCGGGAAGCGAAGCCTGACGAAACAAGAGATTGCGGAACATTTTGAACGTTCGGGACTGCTTGCAGACAACTACCACATGACCCGCTTTATGTCGCGTGCCGAAGTCGAAGGTATTGTGTGCAGCGGAGAATGCCGTGGACGACAACACACCTATGCCCTTCTGGACGAAAGAGTTCCACCTACCCCCGAACTGACGAAAGAAGAAGCGCTGGCCCGTCTGGCTACAGCCTATTTCCGCAGCCATGCCCCCGCTACCCTGCAAGACTTCTCCTGGTGGTCCGGTTTGCCTTTAACGGAAGCAAGGCAATCTATTTCTCTGATAGAACCGGAACTGATGTCCGAACAATGGAACAGCCAGACATGGTACATCCATGACTCCTGCCGGACATCTGGAAAGGCGACCGGCAACCTGCACCTTCTTCCCTCCTACGACGAATACCTGATAGGATACAAGGACCGGACGGACGTCCTACCCAAAGAGGACTATTCCAAAGCTTTCACCAACAACGGATTGTTCTTTCCGGTACTTCTCTATAAGGGGCATGTAGTAGGAAATTGGAACAAGGCGTCCAAGAAAAAAGAAATCTTCCCGGAGCATTCGCTTTTCCGGAAAGACATCTGCCTGAAAGAGGAGTTGCTGAACCAGGCTAAAGAAAAGTACGTCCGGTTCCTAACACATTAAAGGCGGTCATCGAAGATGTTCATTGAAGAATCTCTCTATTTTGCCGAATGGAATTACCTCTATATTGTCATACAAGTCTACATGGTTTGCACCGGGAATAATCAGCAGTTCCTTATTATCACCCTGCAACTTTTTAAAAGCATCTTCACTGAAATAACGTGAATGGGCCTTCTCACCGTGCAGCATCAACACTGCACTACGGATTTCATCACTATATGAAAGGATAGGCATATTGATGAACGAAAGCGGTGAAGTCTTGTTCCATCCGTGATTCGAGTTGAGTGACCGCTTATGATAGCCGCGCGGTGTTTTATAATAGGCATGGTAGTCCTTCACAAATTGTGGAGCATCGGCAGGCAACGGGTCTACTACACCTCCTCCAAGAGCAAATGTACCGTTTCTATAATCCTCCGTACGCTGAGCATTAAGCTGGCGCCGCAATTCATGCCGTGCATCGGCATTCATAGAATCGAAATAACCGTTAGCATTGACCCGGCTCATGTCGTACATGGTTGCCGTAACTGTAGCCTTGATGCGAGTATCGATAGCCGCTGCATTAAGCGCCATGCCTCCCCATCCACAAATACCGAGAATGCCGATACGCTCTGCATCTACATCATCACGGGTGGAAAGATAATCGACCGCTGCACTGAAATCTTCCGTATTGATGTCCGGCGAAGCCACATAACGGGGCTGGCCGCTACTTTCTCCCGTATAGGATGGATCGAAAGCAATCGTCAGAAATCCACGTTCTGCCAATGTCTGCGCATACAAGCCCGAAGCTTGTTCCTTCACGGCACCAAACGGACCACTGATGGCAATGGCAGGCAATTTACCCGTCACATTCTTGGGTACATACAAATCGGCAGCAAGTGTAATGCCGTAACGGTTGTGGAAAGTTATCTTCTTATGGTTTACTTTATCACTCTGTGGAAATGTCTTGTCCCACTCCTGAATCAGATTCAAATTCTCTTCCATAAATTTATTATCATTATTAGGATTATTTTCTGTTGCAAACAAATGTCCTGCAGCACAAAGGCTAATAACCATCGCCGCACATATGTTTTTTACCATGTTCTTCATCTCTACTTCTTTAAGTTTCGGTTGGAAATTCATTTCTTAATCCATTGCTTGACAGTTTCCCGGCTCGCTCCATTCAGCAGCCTGCCTTTTCCCCAGTTTATGCCGGGGTAATTCGTCTGCAATTCCTTTTCTGCATTAGAAATACTGCTGCTTCCCGAAGTGGCGAATGGAATAACCGTTTTACCTGCAAAATCACCGCTTTCTATAAATGTATTGACGATTCTTGGAGCCAAATTCCACCAAATAGGAAAACCGATATAAATGGTATCATACTCCGCGAGACTCCCCAATTTAGAATACAATGCAGGACGCGATTTGGAATCCGACATCTCCACACTGCTGCGCGAAGCTTTGTCGTGCCAGTCCAAATCAGCAGCCGTGTACTTTTTCGCAGGCTGTATTTCGTAGAGAGTCCCATCGACAGTTTCTGCCACCAACTTGGCAGCCCTTGCCGTTGTTCCCGTTGCCGAGAAATAAGCTACCAGTGTCTTACCACCTTTTTTCTGTGCGTTAACAATAATAGACAACAGCATAACTGCCATCATAAACAATACCAATCTTTTCATACGATATATTATTTAGTTGAAACATATAAATCCAATTGTTATAGCGATACAAAAGTAGCGGGTATTATTATTACATAGGTATCCAGATTACTGATTATATAACCCAAATTACTGATAGATGTCCGAGAAGAGAAATAAAAAATCCCGTAAAACCTTGATTTTACGGGATTTGTCATACTTTGAGTCCTTTTTGTCTTTGGAGTTCTGCGGAGAGACAGGATTACGAACCTTTTCTCCACAAGTTCCTTATTTACAAGGTTATAATAATGCCTATATTACTCTTAGTAATGTTTTAGTAACTGATGTTTGTCTGATTCAGTCTCACATTGTCTTCATGGTGTCCGTTCATCTCAACATTACTATACAAAGGTAATATAACTCATTCAATTATCAAAATAACTCGCTCTAATTTTACAAATTCATTTTTTGATATTATTTTTGTAAAAACACCGTTTATTATAACAGAATGGATAAGTTAACAAAAGAGCAACGAAGTAAAAACATGCAAGCCATCAAGAACAAAGGCACTAAAGACGAAGTCTTATTAGCCAAAAAACTTTGGCACATAGGATTACGTTACAGAAAAAATGACAATTCCGTTTTTGGGAAACCTGATTTAACATTCAAGAGATATAAAATAGCAATTTTTATTGATAGTGAATTTTTTCATGGCAAAGATTGAGAAACAGAAAAATACAAAATCAAATCTAACAGAGAATTTTGGTGGCCTAAAATTGAACGAAACATAACAAGAGATATTATAGTTAACCAAGTATTAGAAAATGCTGGTTGGAAGGTAATACGCTTTTGGAGTAAATCTATGAGAAAAGATATAAATGCATGCGTTGAAACTATAATGCATATACTACTAGAAGAGAAAGATAAAAAAATCAATATGAAACAATTAAAACAAAAGCAACTATAGCCCAAATAAGAGAAATGATAACTATATTTGCAAATAAAACTCATATAACAGATGAAATTATACTCTATAGATCTATTTAGCGGTGTAGGAGGCTTAACTCAAGGCCTGCGAAAAGCTGGATTTCAAACAAAAATGGCTTTTGAAATAGATGAATTAGCTTCTTCTGTTTACAAATTGAATCACAAAAGAACTAAAGTGATTACAGATAACATTCGCAATGTAAGTACAGAAAAAGTAAAAAAACAGTTCAAAGGCAAAACGATTCACCTCCTTGCCGGATGTCCACCATGCCAAGGTTTTAGTTCTATCAGAAGACTAAACAAGCCTACCCCTGTTAAAGATGACAGAAATACTCTAATAAACGAGTATGTTAGATTTGTTGTAGATTTGAAACCATATACATTTATGATGGAAAATGTACCAGGTTTAGCATTAGATAAATCTTTTGAAGTAGCATTGCAAACCTTTGAAAGTATAGGATATTTTACAGATTGGAGAATTGTCAATGTAAAAGAATACGGTGTTCCTCAAAGTCGTAAACGTTTGGTTTTAGTTGGTTCACGTTTAGCACCAATCCAAATTGCTCATCCCACCAATAAGAAAAAAACAGTACGCCAAACAATAGGAAAGTTACCTCTTCCTGAAAATTCAGATGATCCATTACATAAAATCTTTCCTACTCATACATCCCAAATAAAATATTTCATCAGTCAAATACCACATAACGGAGGTAGTCGAAAAGATTTAGGAGAGTCGCAACAGTTGAAATGCCATCAAAAAGAAAATATAGGATTTAATGATGTATATGGTCGATTAAGATGGGATGACTGTTCAACAACTATTACTGGTGGATGTCTGAACCCTTCTAAAGGACGATTCTTACACCCAGAACAGAATAGATGTATTTCTGCGAGAGAAGCTTCACTGTTACAAACTTTTCCTCCAAATTATATATTCCCAGCAAACATACCAAGGACTAAACTGGCTTTAATGATAGGTAATGCTTTACCTCCTGATTTTAGTAAAATTCAAGCTTTAAACCTAAAGCGTCATATTATAGAACATCTTAACAACATACAAGCAATATGAATATAGAAGAAATATTACATAATGAATTAACAGAAGATCAATATAATACAGTTATAGATAATCATCCTGAAGTATTATGCCTTGCTTGCGCCGGTTCCGGTAAATCAAGAACATTGGCTTTCAGAATATCTCGATTAATTTACGAAGGTGTAGCACCGGAAAGTATTATTGCATTTACTTTTACAGAAAAAGCAGCTGAATCCATCAAACGAAGGGTAGCCGACGCTTTGGAAAAATGTGGTTTTTCTGTAGCAATGGTAGGAGCGATGTATATTGGAACAATTCACTCGTACTGTCAACATTTATTAGGGGAAATGAACGCTAAATATAGACAATATGAAGTTTTAGATGAAAATCGATTAAAATTATTCTTATTATCAAGATTTCAGGAATTAGACTTAAAATCTTTACAAGATGCAAGAGGAGCAAAAATGTTTGCTACGATATCAGAAATAGCTAACACATGGAAAATAGCTAATGATGAAATGTTGGATTTTGATGAGATTGAAAGGGAAGATTTCCTTTTAGGACACTGTTTAAAAAGCATATCTTTACGTTTAGAATCTGACCAATATATAGATTTTTCTTTAATGATTAGAAAGACGGTAGAAGCGTTAGAAAGCGATAATAATGAAATTAACAGCGCTTTATCTGAGACAAAACATTTAATGGTTGACGAGTATCAAGACGTTAATATTTCTCAGGAAAGATTAATAAATGGGCTTTACAAACGAATGGAATCTGTCTTTGTTGTAGGAGATGATGATCAAGCTATATATGGGTGGAGAGGTGCAGATGTGAGGAATATTGTAGAATTTGATCAACGACATCGTAATTGCTCAGTTCATACTCTATCTACTAATTTTAGAAGTACAGAAACTATAGTATCCGCTTCCGATAGATTTATCCAACTTGAACTGAGTACAGCACGAATCAATAAGAGTCCACAAGCTCATAGCAATGGAAATATTCAGCAATTTGGTAATTTTTGGTTTAATACTAGAATTGAAGAAGCAAACTGGATAACCACTAGAATAAACGATTTAATAGGTATTAAATATGTAGAAGGGAATGGTGAGGAAAGAGGTTTAACATACTCAGATATAGCCATATTGATGAGATCTGTACAAGGAAGATCCCAATATCATAGAGATTTTACAAATGCTTTACAGAATGCAGGTATACCATATTTAATTGAATCAGAGGGATCTGTTTTTGAAAGATTGTATGCACGAACATTACGCGATGCAATGGAGCTATTAAGATTTCCTGGCATTTCAAGAACTGAGGCTACAACTTTTTTCCAAAATAATATATTATCAGTGTTTCCCAATGCAAACTTAAGCCGTTTCTTAATTATTTTATCTGATTGGAATAACCAAATACACAGACCACAAGGAGGAGCAAGAAGAAAAGTTTATCCACAAATGTTAGTACATGATTTTCTAGAAGCATTCAATGTTTCCACGACTCAATTCACTAACAAAGAACAGGTTATGAGAGACTTAGGAGTATTTAGTGGCATAATATTGGATATTGAAAAAGTTTTTGTCAGCATAGACAGTAGCTATCGCTACCAAACAATCCTCAATTTTCTACAAAATGTTGCAGAAACTGGATATGATACTTCTCTAGTAGAATTAATGAGCAGACCTGATGCTGTCACAATTTCTACAGTACATAAGATGAAAGGTCTTGAATATCCAGTCGTTTTTCTTGTAGATGTTGTACAGCAAAGATTTCCAGGAAGCAATAGAAAGTATAACGGTTGGTTACCAACAAATTTAATTCAAGATGCCTTATCTAGAGGATTATACCAAAGCAATAATGCAGGTGAGGCTCGGCTCTTTTATACTGCACTTACTCGTTCTGAACGTTTTCTATATGTAACAGGATCAGCTATTCATGAAGGTTTAGCAAGAGCAAAACGTCCAAGCCCATACAAACTACGTCTTACGAATTTAAACCATTCTGGAATTACCACCGATGAAACGATACTTCCAGAAAACGTAGAAAGAATAGAGCCAAAGGCAAGAATTGATGAGGAATCAATGCCCACCAGTTTTACTGAAATAAAAGACTATTTAGAGTGTCCAATGAAATATCGATTTAGAAAAATTTACGGCTTTAGTCCTGCAGTTCCCGAATTATTTGGTTATGGTTTAACAACTCATACAGCCATAAACAGGCTACATCAACTGTATCCAGAAAGTGCTCCTACAAGAGAAGAAGCACAAGAAATAGCGAGTGATGTTTTCCATCTTAAACATGTCTTTCCATCTCGAAACTCTGATGGTGAGGGTCCGTATGAAAGAGCAAAATCAGCTTCTAAAAAATTAGTGGGTAATTACGCTAATGATTATCCTAATGATTTTATACAAAGTCGCTCTTTAGAACAAAGATTTGAAATTAAAGCAGGGAAAGCGTTAATTACTGGTGCAATTGATTTATTATTAAAAGAAGATACGAATGGTAATATTTTGGACGCAAAAGTAGTTGATTTTAAATCAATGGATTATCCTAAAAATCAAAACATCCCATTTTTCTGGATAAATATGGCTTTACAGGTACAACTATATGCTCATGCAGCCGATGTAGTTTTAAATGAAAATGCTAAAACAGGAGCAGTACATTTATTGAAAGCTGAAAATGAAAACGAATTACCAAATAGAGTAGAGATTCCTATCGATGATATTTCTATACAAACTGCCGTTTCCAATGTAGAATGGGCAGTAAACAGAATATTAGAAGGGGAATTTCCAATGCGCCCAAGTTCCCAAAAATGTAGCGAATGTGATTTTGTAAAAATTTGCGCAAAGCACAAAGAAGATTTTATATCTAGTGAGATTCCTGCACCAATTAAAATACCAATGACTAATAATATCTCAGAAATATATGTTAGGTGCTTTAGTGATATTGATTAGAATTTGTAAATAAAAAACTTGCTCTCGCCTAAATAAATACCATTCCCTCATAAACGAAGAAATTATATTCAGATTACACATAGCCATAGAACAATCCCCTGCCAGCAGTGAACAATCACTTGCAGGCAGGGGATATTTCTTTTTCCGGCTATGCGAACTTTCGTAAGCCCCCGATAAAGTACCCGTTGTCTTTGTATCTTTAAGTCTCGATCTTT
>OHUR01000702.1_pt1 | contig 10967 bp, 10 predicted proteins | sample 1579251 | NCBI WGS metagenome assembly OHUR01 (sample SAMEA3882528, study PRJEB24775) | human gut metagenome | biome: human-associated habitat; feature: intestine environment; material: feces | place: Netherlands | collected 2009/2010
TGCTCGCCGACGAGAAGGGCGTCCATGTCCGCGTGAACAAGTTCGACACCGCCGAGGTCGAGCTGCCGTTCAGCGACCCCGAGTTCCGCAAGATCGTCTCCCCGATGGTCACCTACACCATCACCGAGCGTCTGAGCTGCCATCTCGAGCACGTCCGTAACCACCCGCTCACCACGCGTCGTTACTATCACCAGATGAACTACTAATCCTCTCAAATTGCTGCGGTTGTCTGCAGGCGAGCTGCGCAGAATGCCTCGCCTGCAGACCTGTTTCTGGGGTTGATCGAAATGGTTGTCCAGTATCTTCTAGTTGCACTGGTCGCATTTATTGCGTCCATGGACGAGCAATTATTTGGCATTACGATGCTTGGTCGTCCGCTGTTTACGAGCCTGTTCGTTGGCTTGATCCTTGGCGATGTCCAGCAGGGCGTTATCGTCGGCGCTGCTTTGGAGTCCATGTTCATGGGCGCCATCATGGTCGGCGCGGCGGTTCCTCCCGAGGTCTATGCCTCTGGCGTGCTTGGCTGCGCGTTTGCCGTCATTACGGGTACGGGCACGGCAACTGCCGTCGCACTCGCCCTTCCCGTCTCCGTCTTCCTTCAGGTGTGGCGCAACTTCTGCTACGCCGTTCCGGGTGCCTTTGCCTGCAAGAAGATTGAGACCGCTCTGGCAAATCGCGATCTTGCCAAGGCGAACCTGTACCATCTGACCGTCGTGCCGCTGTCGATTGGCATTCCGTCTGCACTGCTGGTGTTTTGCTCGCTGTTCTTTGGTGCCGACCTCATCAACAATGCGCTTAACGCTATTCCGCAGTTTGTGATGGACGGCCTCAACGTTGCGTCCGGCGTCATGGTCTGCATCGGCTTCGCTCTTCTTATTAGGACCATGGGCGACAACAAGCTTCTTCCCTGGCTATTCCTGGGATTCATTATGGTCATCTACCTCAAGATGGACGTTGTCGGTGTTGCCGCTGCCGCTATCTGCGTCGCGCTGCTCCTGGCCTTCCGCGAGGGCTCGGCCGGTCCGCAGGCGGTTGCCGAGGATGAAGAGGAGGACTTCTAATGGCTACCCAGAACACCGATCTCAAAGAGGCCAAGAAGGACGCGATTATGACTCCCGATATGTATCGGAGCATGTTCCTTCGCCAGTTTACGAGCCAGTGCTCGCAGTCGTACGACAAGATGATGGCAATGGGCTTCATGTACACCATTCAGAAGCCCCTGCGAAAGATCTATCCCAACGACGACGATTACTATGCGGCGCTTGATCGCCATACCGAGTTCTTTAACATCACGCCTCATGTGCTTCCGTTTGTAGCCGGCCTAACGGTTTCGATGGAAGAGCAGGCGGCTGCCGATAAGAACTTCGACACGTCCTCGATTAACGCCATGAAGGTCGGCCTCATGGGACCGCTTTCCGGCATTGGCGATTCGTTCTACTGGGGTACGTTCCGCGTGGTCGCCGCCGGCATTGGTATTGGCATCGCGTCGACGGGCAACCCGCTCGGCCCCATCGTGTACGCGCTCATCTACTCCGTGATTAACCTTGCAACGCGTATCGTCGCCGCCCATCTGGGATACGACCTGGGAACCAAGTTCCTGCAGCAGTCCGAAGAGAACAACCTTATGTCTCGCATGACGCATGCTGCCGGCGTTCTCGGAATGACCGTTATCGGCGCCATGATTGCGGCACAGGTCTCGCTGTCCACGGCTTTGACCTTTGATGTGGGTGGTTCCGAGATTGTCCTGCAGGATCTGTTCGATTCGATCTTCCCCGGTCTGCTGCCCTTGCTGGCAACGTTCGCTTGCGTTGCCCTCTATAAAAAGGGTGTCAAGACCATTTGGATTATTATTGGCATCTTCGCGATCTGCATCATCGGAACGGGCTTGGGAGTGTTCGCGGCGGCGTAAAGTTGACTGCTATGCTCGCGCGTTGGATAACTAACTGACCGTTTGAAAACGGGGCTCGGCGTAAGGCCGGCCCCGTTTTTTGTTGGAGGGACTTTCCGACCGTCCAAAAAATCACGCTCGTCCATCACTCACGTATCTCTCATCTCTCATTCGTCACTAATACGAGAGATAACAGAAAGACGAGAGATAAATACGAGAGATAACTGAGCAGCAAAGAGACAAGCAATCATGGTATTGTCTCAATACTGATTGTTCTACCAGCAAAAACATGTTTAAATGAAACAAATGGCAGACATCTTTTCTTTCATCTCTCACTTATCTCTAATATGAGAGATAGCAGACAGATGAGAGATAATTACGAGAGATAACTGAGAGACGAAGGAAATCTATTCGCGGCATTCTCCGCCGGGCCGAGCGAAAGGACGTGCAGATGAACGAAAACGAGCTGACCGGTCTGCTCGAGTCTTTAAGGCGCATGGGCTCGGACGATCTTAACGTCGAGGTCAAGGAGAGCGCCACGACGCTTTCCCGCGACGTATGGGAAACGGTTAGCGCATTCGCGAATACCGCTGGCGGAATTATCGTGCTCGGCGTGAGCGAGCGCGCGGGCTTTGTCCCGGTTGAGAATTTTGAGACCGAGAAGGTGCTCAACCAATTCGTAGCGGGCATGGGTGATGCCGGCGGGCGCGGAAAACTGGCCAATCCGCCCAAATACACCATTGAGCGCGTGGAGCTCCAGGGCACCGTGGTTCTGGTCATCACGATTGAGGAGCTCGACCCGTCGAGCAAGCCTTGCTATGTCATAGAGCGGGGCGCTCAAGGTGGCAGCTACAAACGCATCGATGACAAAGATGTCCCGCTTTCGTCGACCGAGGTTTTGGCACTGTCGTCATATGAACGGACGAGTCCTAGCGATCGCGATGCGGTGCCCGGCACGAGTGTGGGCGATCTTGACGAGTCGCTGGTCGACCGCACGATAGAGCGTGCCTATTCGTTGACGCCTCGAGCGATGCGCGGTGCGGCGGACAAGAAGACAAAGATGGAGCGTCTGAATTTCCTCGACTTCCAGGGCAATGTTACCAAGGCCGGCCTCCTTGCCGCAGGCGTTTACCCTCAGCAGTTCTATCCCAAGCTCTTCATTGATGTGGCTGTCCACGTGGGAACTCAAAAGGGAGCTGCGGGGCCACTGAGGTTCATGGACCGCACAATCTGTGAGGGAACGTTGGGCGAGATGATCTCGGATGCTGTCGCGGCCGTCGCCAAGAATTTGCGGCGAACCTCGACCGTCCAAGGCGTCTCGCGTGTCGACTCGCTGGAGATTCCCGAGGAGGTTCTGCGCGGGGCAATCGCCAACGCCGTAATCCATCGAGAATACGGGGATCGGTTCTGTGGACAATCGATTGCCGTCGACGTCTTTGACGATCGTGTCGAGGTGACGAATCCTGGCGGCCTTTACGGGGGAAAGACTCGCGAGAACTTGTTTGACGGCAGCTCCCGATGCCGTAACGCGACGCTCGTGAAACTCATGTCGATTGTCCCGCTGCCGGATGGCGCAGGTTCGCCGGCTGAGGGCAATGGCTCGGGCATCCCGATGATGATCGATGCCATGCGCGCGCATGGTCTGGCCGAGCCCCTGTTCTGCCCGGGGTTCGATCGGTTCAAGGTCGTACTTTACCGTTCAAAGATCGAGTCGGTCGATCATGGCGGGGGCTTAATTGTGACGGCACTCAAACACTACGGCGAGCTGGGGACGCGTGAGCTGGCAGAACGCACGGGGCTTACAATTTCCCAGGTTAGGTCGCGCGTCAACGCGCTCATTGCTCAAGGCGAGCTTGAGCCCACGGCGCCGGCGACGAGCCGCAACCGCAAGTATCGACTGTCAGAGCGCGTGGAATAAATGCGTTAGTGGACGAGGCGACCCAATAATCGACCCTCAATTGGCGCCCACTAAGGTTAAGCGGTTGTTGCCCAGTTGACGGTGATGCTAAAGACTCGGCTTACGCCGGCATGGCCCCGAACCCGTCTATCAAGAACAGCCTAAGAACCAACTTGATGGCGTATCCAGGTTTGATCTCAGCCGCGTCAAAGACGTGGCGCTCGGCAAGCTCGCTGCAGTATGCATAGATGTCGCGGATAAGGTCCGCGCCCGAAAGTGTAAACATGTAGCCTGCGTCCGAAAGCGCATTGGGTGCGGCGGGCAACTTGGCCATGTGGCAGAACGTTTGCAGGTCGGGCGCCATAGCGTTCTGGTAGCCAAGATGGCTGCCGTCTTCTTGTGCGGCGAGTTCCAGCTGGTGTACTCGATCCAGCGCCGCTGCCAGCACGAAGCTCGGCGTAGGCGCGTTGACGTCCTGAGTGGTCGCCACGAGCCTGCCCGCCGCCTGCGTGACAAGCCAAGCGACCTCGCGCTGGCAACGCACGGCCTTGCGCGTAACCGGCTTGATGGACGAAGAAGAAACGCTCCCCTTAGGCGGATTCGAAGCAGCCATAAGACCCTCCCATGAACAATCCGGCCCAACAAGCCCGGACGAAACACGTGCTACATCAGTATACAGGGAAGTGGGGCAGCGGGGTACAAACGCGCCAGCGGCAAACCGAGAGCATCAACGATGTGCCGATCGCGGAATGAGATCTCGTAATAATTGACTCTCGGCCATATTATTGAGGGGCATGACTCGCGTTCGTATGGTTGTAGGTGCTGGCGATGAACGACATTGACCTTGCTGTTCCGTTGATGGATGGACCAAGCTATGACCGCGCCTGCAGTCTCGTGCCTTCCGAATACGTTGAGGCATGGGAGTGGTTTCTGGGTGAGGAACAGCGCGGCGGCGTTTGGACCAGCCTTCCGCACCACACCAAGGAAGATAGCCCTCAGTATCAGTATCGTTTGAGAATTGGCTCGGACTTCTTTCCTGTAACGCGGGATTCAGGGATCTTCTGGCCGGGCCAGGATCGGGTGAAGCAAGATCCCAATAAGATCTTTGCGCTTTCGGTCCATAACTCTAAAAAGAGCTTCTACACCGATGTACCTCCGCTCTATTTGGACGATGGTACGTGGGTCATTAAGTATTCGGTCCAAGCGCCAGGCGCCGTTGGTTCTCGAGACCAGAATTACAACCGTAAAATGCTCAACTGCATGGAATGTGGCGTTCCAGTCGGAGTCATATTTGCAACCGAGGTGGGCTACAAGGTGCTCGGCCTTGCGTTTGTTGAGCGGTTCGAGCCCGAAAACGGATGGTTTGTTCTGCACGGTCCTGTTCATAAAGGCGGACCGGACCCTCGTTTTGCGCCCGACATGAGTTATCTGAAGCACATACCCGTCGATATTGAGTTTGCCGGACAGGGTGTGACCGACGACGAGAAGGTCCGCTATGCGTTAAGGCGCGAGCGATTGGGGCAGCAATGGTTCCGCAAGCAGCTCGTTGCCGCCTATGATGGCCGTTGCGCGGTGTCGGACTGCGGCGTCAGCGAAGCTCTGGAGGCTGCACATATCGAGAATTACTCGGGACCCAAATCGCAGGTTGCCAGCAACGGTATTCTGCTTCGGCGCGATCTTCATTCCCTATTTGATGCTCACCTGATTTCGTTTGAGCCTGTTTGCGGCGAATATCGGCTGTGCGGATCGTACCTGCTGGATAAGACCGGCTACGCTTCCTTTGCGGGTGCGACGCTAAGGCAGCCGAATGAGCGTCAGTGGCGACCCGATACGGTGTTTCTTGAGGCCCATCGCATTGAGTTCGATCGCTCGGAAAAGAAGCGTGAAAAGGCGGGGCTTCTGCCGTATTAGCGTATTTGGCTTTGGCATTCTTTGACGATCGTGTTGTTTGATCGGATCGCGTGGCGATGCAATCTCGCGCATGACCGCCGGTGCATGCTCTTCCTGTTTTGTATAGCGAGAGGGGAGCGTGTATGAGCTGGCGAGGCGATATTGCGATGGGGAAGTACGGAAAACTGCCGTGTGCCCTTATAGACAACAATATGTTTCCGAGCGTAGAGGTTGATTGCGGGTCGTTTGTCGTCACCTGCCCTTGCTGCGGCTCGCAAATACCGTGTCTCGACATTCGGTTCATCGATGCGCGCGACAGGTTCAGCGACGAAGTGAGAAAACAGACAGGCGTTCATATGCCGGTGTATCCGGAGAAATGCCCCGTTTGTGGCCTCGATATCGTGTACGACGCCGGCGACGAGGGATAGGTGATGCGGAGGAGCTGACTGTGAAGGCCTCTCCGTCCCTACAAATAAATCCCCTCACCGAGCTGCTTGTGGAACTCGGCGTGATGGTCGCGTGCCCAGGTAAAGAGCGCCTGGTCAAAGTCGGTACGCGTGGCCGGGACGCCAAAGACGCCGGCAACTTCGACGCGCACAAACTCCAGTGCCGGCAGCTTGTTGATGGCAGTGAGGGCAAACGGGGACGAGGGCTCCTCGAACAGATAGCGGCTGCCTTGCAGCGCGTCGCAACTGGTGCACGTGTTGCCGAGCGACGGGGCTTTGGAGGCTCGCGCGCCTACGGGCTTGTAGCCGCAGCGCTTATGAAGATAGTCGCGGATCTCGCCCGGCACGCAGCCAAGAGCGGGCACGATGGCGAGTGCGTTGGCGTTGGCCGTGTCGATGGCAATGTGCCCGGCTTCGTTGGGCGCGTGCGCGATGGCGATGCTCTCGTCGTTATCGGCTCGATAGGGAATGCCGAAGGCCGCGACCGAGGTCTCTTTGTGACACTTCCAGCACTCGCGCTTGCCCAGTACTAGATATATATACGGCGCAGAGGGGTCGGATCGGTCAATACCGGGCAGCCACTCGGCAAAGGGCTCGGGGTTGACGCCGCTGGGTACATACCAGATTTTCTTGGTCCGGTCCCATTTGGCGCCCAACGCCTTGGCTTCTTCTTTGTGCGAAAAGGGGACATCGAGCTCGGTGCGCATGGCGGCTCCTTGGTGCTGCAGGTGTAAGTGGCTCAAGGATACCGCAGGGCGCAGACATCGTGGCGTTTTGCCGAGAAGCTGTGGTGCGGACTGATTGGTTATACCGATGGATAGATCGGCAAGTAGATGGTCGGCTTTTGGCCAGTTGGGCGGTTGGAGCTGCCAGCGGATTTGGCGACATAAAACAAAACAGCCCAGAGGGCATAGCCTCTGAGCTGCGAACATTTGGTGGGCGTTAGAAGATTTGAACTTCTGACCTCTTCCGTGTCAGGGAAGCGCTCTCCCCCTGAGCTAAACGCCCAAATGGAGCGGACAACGGGGCTCGAACCCGCGACCCCAACCTTGGCAAGGTTGTGCTCTACCAACTGAGCCATGTCCGCTTGCGGGTTATTAATTTACGCGAGTTGTCCAAAAGACGCAAGTACTTTTTTCAAAAAACTTGTCTGCCGCATGTTCTTAGTAGCTAAACGCGCTAAAGCGATTGGCTAGGCACACGATTCCAGCGCTCCGCTAAACAGCTTCACCATCTGCACGCGCGTGCCGGCGCCGTCCGTACGACGAGCAACCTCCACGTTATCGACGAGCATACGCATAAGCTTGATGCCACGGCCGCGCTCCTCAGATGCGACCGGTTCGCTCGTTTCATCGATAGAATAGCCGGCACCTCGATCAAGCACCTCAACCACAACGCGATCGCCATAGGCCTGAACCGTCAGGATGCACCCGATACCGCCCGCATGGTCATAGGCATTACCCAGCGCCTCCCCCGACGCCAATGCGACATCATAGCGCTCGTCACGGCGCAACGGAAGCGATTCAAGGAGTTCGGCGATGCGATGTCGGTAGTATGGAAGATTCTCGATACCCTGACGGACCTCGACGCTCTTACTCCAGCGAGGCAGCTCCCCCACCGGAATGGCGGGAATAGACTCCCGTGCCGGCCCCGCGACATGAAGGATATCGACAAGACGAGCAATCTCCAAAAAGCGAACAACTTCACCTGATGCATTGACGAGCGAAAGCAGGCCTTCTCGCCTCATGAGCTCACGAGCGCGCGTAAGCAGGAATGCCAAGCCCGTCGAATCGATAAAGCTAACAGCCTGACAGTTGATGACAACACGACGCACGCCGCGGCCAATCAAAGCATCCAACCGCCGACGCAGCGCAGGCACCGTGGCGATGTCGATATCGCCTGGTGGCGTCAAAACCGCTATGTCATTCCACTCATTCATACGACCATGGTTCCCCAAAAAAGCCCACTCGATGCATTCGTTTCCCCAACCGTGCGGATTCAGCCCGCCCAGCGTCGTCTATGAACGACCCCGTAAAAACTCAAGGGACACCAATGCAATGTCATCGTCCAGCGCCGATTCGGTAAATCGGTCAAGCTCGCCCAAGACCTTGCCGCAGATTCCCGATACGCCCTCACCCGAGACAGAGAGCAGAAGGTCACGAAGGCGCTGCTCGCCAAAGAACGCTCCGGTGCGGTCGCGGGCCTCAATCGTTCCGTCCGTATACATGAAGAGCATGTCGCCAGGAGCGAACGTAAACACGCCTGTCTCGTACACCATGCTCTCAAAGGCACCGATTACGCCCGATTGGCATCCAAGCAGCTCGACCTCTCCCCCACGGGCCTCGCCACCACCCAGCGGCATCGACTCTGGCCTGATGACCATGGTCGGAGGATGGCCCGCCGAACAATACGTTGCGCATCCGGCTTTAAGGTCAATCTTGGCGATAAAGGCCGTCACGAACGTCTCGACCCTCGAGAAGCCCATGAGCATGCTGTTAAGGGAGCGTGCCATGCGGGCCGGTCCAGCGCCCTCCCAGGCATATGCCGTCAGGGCCGTCTTGACGAGCGCAGACATCGATGCGGCCTCAATGCCTTTGCCAGACACATCACCCAGAATCATGACGGCGCAGTCGTCGGGAAGACGGATGAGCGTATAGAAATCGCCGCCGACCAACGCCGAGTTCGTGGCCGACAGGTACACCGAATCGGTTGCGATACCCGGAACATCCCCCAGGGAATTTCTCATGCCAATCTGAAGGGTCTGAGCAATATGGCGCTCCTCGCGCTTTTGAGATTCGCCCTCGTAGATCAGTTCAAAGTCATGCGCTAAGTGCACCAAGTAGTCATATTCAAGGTCATCAATCGGCTCTTGGCTACCATCACGAAGCAGCAGCGCGCGCGTCGTCGGGCTCTTCGCAACAGAAGCAGGAACAATCGCGTCGTTACTGTGCTTGCCATCACCCTCAGAGCGCGGGCGCCCCGCCTCGATGCCGGAGTCGACGTAGAGACCTTGACAAGGCAGACCATGCGCCCTAAGCCAACCTCCCATAGGCATCGATTCGTCAACGCGAGTTATACGGACGTGTTTAAGGTCCTCGGCACTCGTGCCGCCCAAAACAGATGCCTCAAAGCCATCAGGGCCAGCCCCCAGACGTGCCGCTGGCGCCGTCGTGGAAAAGAAAAGCTTCTCGGGATCGTCCGGCAAAGCAACGCGACTGCCGCCTTCAAAATCTATGACATAGGAGTCCAGACTGGCGTCATACTCAACAGGGCAAAAATGGCAGTTGAGCATATTGCAGATCTCGGACGATACCGCCTGGGTAGCCGCGGCGGAATCGTCTAGAAAGGTAAACAACTCATCACGTAAGACATTGAGCGAGCGGCCAAGCTCGGCCGTGCGACGAGAGCGAAGGCTCGATGCCATGCCGACCAGCTGGATAGACAGGTAATCGCAAATGACCTCGAGCACGTTAACGTCATAGGCGAGCGGTGCCTGAGGACGCTTCCAGCCAACTTCCAGCACGCCAAGGATCTGCGTACCGTAAAAAACGGGAAGACAGATCTCGCTGCGGTACGGAGGCATATCCTGCATGCGCAACAGGTGCTTAGAACGATTGTCCAGGTCCATGAACATACCGGAGGCGGCCCTATCACCCTCAAGGTCCTGTTGAATCGACAAGCGACAGGCGCGCGACTCGCGAAGAACATATGTCGGAATGCCAGCGCCATATGGCAAAAACTCGGGCAGGTAGCTGTCGTGCAGCTCCTTGGAAACACCGCGGAGCTTAAAGCCGCCGCTCTCAGAAAAATAGATAGCGGCACCCGAAGCATCGAGCGTTCCTACAAGCTGGTTCAAAACGGTATCTAACAAACTGGGCAGCTCATCGGAGCCCACCGTGCTCATAATGACCGACAAAGTGCCCGAAAGGCGCTTATTCGCCACTCTAAGCTCCGAAAGCGCACGCTTGAGCTGACGGTCGTGCGAATACTGTTCTTCGATGCTATGGAGTGCCACCAGAACGCGCGGCGCACGGCGGCCAAAGATTCGAGGCGGCGTAACCGAGCCGGCACAAACCAGGACGGGAATAAACGATCCGTCACTTAACTTGAGCATCAACTCGCTCTTTGTTCCATTGGTCTCAAAAGGAAGCCGATGCTCTGTCGCGCGTTCAAAAGCCGACGAGTACAGAACGTCTTTGACATCACCGCCGATGACGTCAGCGCGTTCCTCGCACATCAGGTCGAGCAAACGATTATTCACATGCAGAATGGTTCCGTCGAGCTCACAGATGATGACAGCATCGCTCGTGATCTCGACTAGTTGGGCAACGTCTGCCCACTCGTTGCGTTCAAGCGTTTCCATCGTGGACCCCACCGTCTATCGGTAACAAAAAAGCCTCCGAAGAGGCTTCTCAAATGCGATGGTGTCGGAGGCGGGACTTGAACCCGCATGACCAAAAAGCGGTCACTAGCACCTCAAGCTAGCGCGTCTGCCAATTCCGCCACTCCGACATGCTATGTTGTTGATTCACGGTTCGTTTTGTTGGACCCGCGCGTTCAACGAGGAAAATAATAACCTATGATTCGAGAACTGTGCAAGCACTTTTTTCAAAAAAGTTTACAAATTTGTAAATGCGCTGGTAGATCTATATGTTCGGCCCCGAATCGGTGTTGCCTCCCGGCGCGTCCTCGGGCATGAGCGATATTTTGTTGCGCACTTCGTGCTGCAAAATATCGCTCCCCCTGCGGAATGCGCCGGGAGGCAACACCGATTCGGGGCCTGCATCCACGTACTCCATGCGCCGTTCTCAAACATGTTCTGGGGCTGATTCAAATTTAGTGGCTC
>OHUR01000704.1_pt1 | contig 10931 bp, 7 predicted proteins | sample 1579251 | NCBI WGS metagenome assembly OHUR01 (sample SAMEA3882528, study PRJEB24775) | human gut metagenome | biome: human-associated habitat; feature: intestine environment; material: feces | place: Netherlands | collected 2009/2010
ACAGCCATCACACAGCAGAAGACTCCTAACGTCCATTCGGCAATGCGGCTCTTCTGTGCAAATGCTGCGGAAAGTTCGCTCATCCGGCTTCCTCCTACTTTGGTTATTCATAGCGCAGTGCTTCGATTGGGTCCAGCTTGGCTGCCTTGTTGGCAGGATAGTAGCCAAAAAAGACGCCGATTGCCATCGAGAAGCAGACTGCAATCAGAATGGCATCCACCGACGGATGGGCAGGGAATCCCAGCAGCGACGCGCCGGCATAGCCCAACAGCATTCCGAAGATGATACCGATGATACCGCCAATCAAACAGATAATGACCGACTCGACGATAAACTGCATCCGAATCGCACTGTTCTTGGCTCCCAGCGCCTTGCGGGTGCCAATCTCTCGGGTACGCTCGGTCACCGATACCAGCATGATGTTCATAACGCCGATACCACCGACGAGCAGTGATATTCCGGCTATCCATATGAGCATCATATTGGTTGACTGGCTGAGCTGCTGTATCTGCTTTGCCTGCTCCTGTAAATCCTGTGCCTTGTAGGTCACATCAGAGCCGTCTGTGACATTTAAATTGCTGTTAAGTATCTCCTCAGCAGCCTTTCCCACTGTAGCCATGGTATCCGTGCTGTCTGCTTTAAGCAAAAGGTTCTGCGGCTCATCATAACCAAATATAACCGGCCATGTTCCGCTTGGCACAAATACATTGCCCTGGCTGTCATCATAGGCATACATATAGTAATCATCAATTGAGTTTATTACCAGGTCATAGCTGTCCTTTTCCGTGACTACACCGACTACTGTAAACGGATATCCCTGTATCTCTACTGTCTTGCCGAGCGCGCTCTCTCCTGAAAACAGGCTGCTCTCCACGCTCTCATCGATGAGTGCCACCCTGCGGGCCTTTGCATAGTCATTCTTTGAGAAGCCTCTGCCCTTCATGACTACATAGCTTGCAGTATCGAAATATCCGTCATCTACACCTGTTATATTGCCGCCCGAAAGCGCCGTGTTCAGATAATAGACTGCATTGGAAGCCTGTCTTGTACGGTAAAGAGCTGCATTTTGCACATGGTCGAGCTCCTTTATGCTGTCAAGTGTGGCAGCCGATACCTCGGTCACTCCCGCCGGCGCCGTATCATATGATAGATCCATATCATAGCCATCCTTCTGCAGTGTGACCTTTACGTTATTACTTCCCGAACCTATGAGGTTCTTTTCTATCTGTTCGTTTGTGCCCTGAATTGTGGAAACAATCGCAATAATTGCTGCAATTCCGATGATGATTCCAAGCATGGTCAGAAACGAACGCATCTTATGTGACCAGATTCCCCTAAAGGACAATCTAATATTTTCAAGCATCTTTAATCCTCCCTGCTAAACTAATACATACCATCTTCCGACACCTTGGTTTTCTCGCCCTCCCTGACTCCATACGGGAATGCGATATAGTCATCATTTGTCAGACCTGACTTTATCTCCACATATGAGCCCCAGAGCGACTTGCCTGTTTTGACAGACTGCTTTTTGAGCTTTCCGTTGTCATCCTTGTATATATATGACTGTCCGTTCTCGGTTCTGACATATGACTTGTCGATATATAGTCCACTGTCAGAGCCCTCCGATGATGTATCTATGGTCAACTCAAGTGAATCGCCCTTTTTGAGATTCTGCGGATTCTCAATGTACGCGGTGTACTCATAGAATGAGGAGTTTGGATTGCTGTCTCCATAATAGTTTACGCTGTCTGACGGCACATTGCTTATCTCGGATATCGTGCCCTCATAGGTATCACCTGTCATGTAGTTGACTGCTGATACGCTCTGTCCTATTTTTACCGTATCCAGATCCAGCTCACCGATTGTTCCGCTGATATACAGTCCCGATGCTCCCGAAAGCTGCAGGAAAGGTGTACCGTCCTTCGGTGGATTGGCAGGATCACAGACTGTTGTCACGATTCCATCCTTCTTTGCATATACCACGCCATCCTCAAGCTCGCTCTGCAGTTCCTTTAAATCAGCCTGTGCAATTCTCTTTTGTAAATCAACATCGGCAACACTTCTGGTCTGCTCCTTTATGGCATCCTTAAGCTCATCTGCAGTGTATGTCTTTTCTTCTGCCGCGGTATCAGCTTCTGTCTGTGCGGTCTGTTCTGTGGCACTGTCTGTTTTGGTATCTGACGGCTCACTTCCTTCCGTATCATCAGAAGCATCGCCTGCTGTAGTTGTGCCTGCAAGGAAAAGCTTTATCTCATCGCTTTCATCATAGCCGCCAAGCCTATCTCCTCTTACGATAAGCTCCATATCAGGTGCATCCGCATCTCCTATTACAAACCGCGCTACCGCGCTCTTTTCTGAGAGTGTATTCAAAAGCTCCCCTGATACATATGAAGCTTCTGTACATGTAAATACATAAGGATCGTCCTCTGTACCGCTTCCTTTGGCCTCTGACAAATCAGATATCACATCATGCTGTTCATCAGGCGTTTGCTCAGGCGCAGACGGCTGTGTGTCAGGCTGTGGCTCAGGTGTAACAGGAGTCTCGGGCTGCTTTTCAACCGGTTTAGTGTTCTTTAGCTTGTCAAGCTTCTGCTTTTCCGATGCAAGCTGGTTCTCAAGACTCTGTATCTCAAGCTGCTTCATCTCAACCGAGAGCGAAAGACTCGTCACATCATATGCAAGGAGCTTATCTCCGGCCTTTACCTGCTGATCCTTTGTGACATAAACCTCTGTCACCTTCTGTCCATCCTTTAAATTGATTGTCTGACATGCATCATCACACACCATTCCCTCACTGGTCATGGATGTGTAGTCGTTTGTCGTGCTGATCATTGAAACACTCATGACGGAAGCAAGCCCCTTGGAGTTCCTGTAATAAACAACTCCTGTGATGCTTCCCGCTGCAACTGCAACTACAAGGACAGCTATTATAATGATCTTAATTCTCTTTTTCTTTTTCATTACCTGCCTCCTGTCCTTCCTCTGTTATCTCGCCGTCTATGATGTGGACGATGCGCTTTGCCTGCTCGGCTACCTTTCTGTCATGTGTAATCACGACAACCGTCACACCGGACTCATTAAGGCTCTCAAAGAGCTCAAGCACCTGCTTGCCTGACTTTGAATCCAGAGCTCCCGTAGGCTCATCCGCCAGCAGAAGCTTTGGATGATTGACCATAGCTCTCGCTATCGCCACTCTCTGCTTCTGTCCTCCTGAAAGCTGTGTTGGCTTGAAATCAGCCCTGTCTGAAAGCCCTACACGCTCTAATGCCTCCATACCCATCTGCCTTCTGTCCTTTTTGCTCACACCGGCATATATGAGTGGCAGGCATACATTGTCCAGTGCACACTCTCTCGGCATGAGTTGGAAATTCTGGAATACAAATCCAATTGTATCGCGCCTTACCCTCGTAAGCTCCTTTTCCTTAAGCTCACTGACAGGTCTGCCGTCAAGTATATATGTGCCCGATGTTGGCAGATCAAGACAGCCCACTATATTCATGAGAGTGGTCTTGCCTGAGCCCGACGGCCCCATGATTGCCACGTACTCTCCCTCCTCAATCTGGAGTGAGACATCCTTTAAAACCGGCACCACGAGCTTATCCTGGTCATAGTTTTTATAAATATGCTGGAGTTCTAGAATCATCTACTGTACCTCCGCGTCACCTGAACCGGTGGCATCTGCAGCACCTTCGTCCATTGTGCCATCATCCATGGTGCCATCATCAACAGGACCGCCCTCAGTGCCCTCAAGCATCTGGTCATCAAGAGCTTCTGTACCCATATCGTCATAGACTGAATCTTCACCGCCGCCATTTTCAACGTACTCTTCCCATGTCTGTGCCGGCTCACCCTCATATAGGTCATCAGATGCCCATACTATATAGTCATCCTTTGTAAGCCCTGACTTGATTTCATACATCATGAGATTCTCGTCATAGTCTCCAAGCTCAACCTTTGTCTTCTCAAGCTTATCCTTTTTATTAAGTGTCCATACATATGCATCATCGCCATCCTTTACGACATAGCTCTCATCAATCCAAATACCATCCTTCACCTCTGTCTGTCCGAAATCCGGCTCCACATATACATGCTGTCCTAAAAGCATGTCGCCTGTGCCTGTAAGCTGCACATAGAAGTTGTACTTTGATGCCTTCTGCTCGCTGCTTCCATCATCATACATGCCGGAATTGCTGTTATCAGTCTGAGGGTTCTCAGTATCAACCTTGCTGATGGTACCCTGCCATGTCTTTGACTCATCAACTCTCGAGCGCACTATAACTGCCTGCCCCTCTGCGAGTCCACTGTTTAAAAAGCTCTGCTCATCAATTGTGCCCTTTACCCTGTAATCACCGGTAGCAACGATTGTCATAAATGCAGTATCTGCTGTGTCTGCACTCTGATTCTCATTGATTTTCTTTACAACACCAATCATTGTGCTGTTTACAGTGGCATTTTTGATGCTCTCATCATACTTTTCTATCTCTGCCTTCTTCGTGGCAATATCGTACTGAGTCTGCTTCTGCTGTGTCTGCGCCTGCTGAATCTGCAGTGTATAGTCAAGCTGCTGATCCTTTGGCGCTTCCTTCTTTTCCTTGGTGAGCTGCTCTATCTGTGCATCATAGCCGGAAAGCGTATTGTTTAAGCTCTCAAGCTCAAGCGTGGCGCTTTCCTTTTTCGCAGCAAGATCCTTTGTATCATAGGTAAAAAGAGGTGTGCCCACCTGTACCTCATCCCCCTCTGACACAAGAATATCCTTTACAGTTTTTTCACTGTCAGCCTTGATATCCATGGTATCGGCTGCTTCCACGACACCGCTGTACTTGTCAGTACTTCCCGCCTGATACATGACATCAGCGACCTTGTTTGCATAGACTCCCGATGCCTTTGCTGCATTCTTTCCCTTTGTCATTGCAATGACAACAGCTGACACAATCACTGCTATGATAAGCACAGCTGCAATCACTGAAATGATTATCTTTTTCTTTTTACTCATTTCGACCTCCCGGTTTCTTATAATTAATTGATTGATTATGAATTAATCATACCAAATATATATTGCATCTGTCTTTTAAGATTTTTTTAATATTTTACTAATAAAAAATGGAGGTTAGTATGGAAATAGCATTTAGTGAGAAAATTTCTCCACAGCTGTCCGCCGCCCTGTTGTCCACCCCTTATGAGCTTGGAAAAGAGGGAGGGCTTTCAAGCGGCTATCTGCCGGAGAGTGACAGCTGGGAAGTGATAGTAAAATATGTCGGTGACATCGAAAAAATCAAAGAAAAGTATCCTTCTGTACTCATCACGAGGCTGCTCGGAAACTATGCGGTGCTCGTAATTGAGAAATCACTTGTAAATACCGTTGCCTTGTGCGATGAAATCATATATATGGAAAAGCCAAAGCAGTTTAACTACGATGTGTACGAGGGCTCGCAGGCCTCATGCATCACTCCCGTACACATCAATCCATATAATCTGACCGGAAAAGGTGTGCTCGTAGGCATTATCGACTCCGGAATTTACTATGCCCATCCGGCTTTTATACAGGATGGTGTAAGCAGAATCGCCTATCTGTGGGACCAGACTGTTTCCGATGATTCCTCACACAGTGATATCATCCCTTTCGGCACCTTATATGACCGCGATACAATCACCAAAGCCATAAATGCAGAAAACAGCTTAGAAATGCAGCGCATCTGCCCAAGCATCGACATATCCGGGCACGGCACTCATGTGGCAGGAATCGCTGCCGGAAACGGTAATGGTAATGAACAAAACACAAAATACCGCGGTGTTGCTTATGAAAGCACTCTTATAATCGTAAAACTCAAAACCTCAGGCGGTGCCAGCTTTCCCACAACCACGCAGATTATGCTGGCAGTGGACTTTTGCATAAGAAAATCAATCGATATGAACATGCCTATCGCCATAAACCTAAGCTTTGGCACAAGTAACGGCTCGCACAGCGGCACCTCACTGCTTGAAGCATACCTGGACTATATAGCTGGAAACTACCGCTGCGCTGTCTCAGTCGGCTCAGGTAACGATGGAGCCGGCTTTGGGCATGCAAACGGCAGCTCATACCCTGCCGATGCAGAGCTTGCGATAGGCTATCCTGAGCCGTCTCTTTCCATTGATTTATGGAAAAAATACTGGGATGAGATACAGCTGCGCATTAGTGCACCAAATAATGATATGCTGGAGATTCCCGATACAATTACCAATCAGGCAAAGGGCTTTACATACAGATACAGGCTCGATGGGACAGACATATATATAACAGGCGGCGGTCCCTCTCCCTACTCTCCTTTTCAGGAAATATTCATTGAACTCATGGGATCGGAATACATCTCACCCGGCATCTGGAAAATATCACTTGAACCCATATCTGTAAAGGACGGCTCATGGGATATATGGCTGCCGTCAGGTGCTCTGCGCAATGCACAGACCTCATTTATCCATGCATCGCCTGATATCACCCTGACCATCCCCTCAACCGCTCAAAATGTCATATCTGTCGGAGCCTATGACAGCCGAACAAACCGCACAGCCGCCTTTTCCGGCCGAGGCTATACCTGGGCCTTTGACAGCATAAAGCCTGATATCATTGCGCCCGGTGTAGACATTATTTCATGCTCAAACACCGGAGGCTACACTTCAAAAACAGGGACATCTATGGCTGCACCGTTTGTGACCGGTGCGGCTGCGCTCCTGATGGAATGGGGAATTGTACGTGGAAATGACCTCTATATGTATGGCGACAAGCTTAAAGCTTCTCTCATAAAAGGTGCCAGTGAAAATGTATTTACAACTGCCTCACGGGCTGTCTCTGAAAACACTTCCAAAAACACAAAATACCCCAACCCTGTTACGGGCTGGGGTACATTGTGCTTACTGGATAGTATTCCTTAGTGGAAGGTGCTATTCGTATACATGCTTCTGATGCTTCTTTGCATCTGCCTTATTCTTTTTCTTCAATGGATGCTTTGGGTTTTTATCCATTATAATCGCTTCCTTCCGTTCGTTCTGACTACGTTATACACCTGTAATCAGCACTTGTCAAGCAAGAGTGCTATTTTTAATTAATTATTTATATTTAGTGTGAAATCTCAATCATTTTGATGTCAAAGTGTCGATTTGTATGAACAATTATTGACAGTTTGCTAAATTTAATTATTATCTCTTCATCACACTCTTTTTAAACACAGTCATCGCAATTCAAAAAATACATCATTACATAGCTGCCAAATATACAAAATATGCCGCATAGCAAAGCAGCATCACCACTCCACATGGCTTTCTAAGCTCTTTATGTCTTATCGTACCGCCCCACAAGAGCACACCGCACAGGATTGCCACAACTGTATCAATCACAAACCTGCTCTCAAACGGTACCGGACAAATGAGAGCTACTGTTCCGATTACAAAGAGTATATTGAAAATATTGCTGCCGACTATATTTCCAATCGCTATACCGGCATTTCCCTTGCGTGCTGCTGAAACAGATGTAACAAGCTCCGGAAGAGATGTGCCGAATGCAACGATTGTCAGTCCGATAAAGCGCTCACTCATGCCGCAGGCTCTTGCTATGGTCGTGGCACCGTTTACGACAAGCTGGCTTCCAATTACGACGCACACACCGCCCAGCACAATAAAGAGCAGACATTTCCATACCGGATATAGCTTTACCGACTGCTCATCACCGCTGTCATTGCCCTTTTTTGCCAGAATATACAAATAAAGCAGATATGCAATAAATAAAATCCACAGTATAACACCCTCAATGAATGTGATTTCATTGCCTGTCATTCCCATCACGAGAAGCACCGCTGTGATAAGAAGCATGTACGGTATCTCGTATTTGAAGGTGGTTTTTTGTATGGCTACATTTGTGATGAGTGCCGTCACTCCCAGGATTATAAGGATATTTAGTATATTGCTGCCGACTATATTGCCGACTGTAATCCCCGCATTACCCTTTATTCCTGCAGTGATGCTGACTGCCGCCTCCGGCAGCGACGTACCCATCGCCACAATCGTCAGTCCAATCACAAGCTGCGGAATACCAAATTTCCCGGCGAGCGCCGCCGCTCCATCCACAAACACATCCGCGCCCTTCACCAGTGCTACAAAGCCTGCTATAAGCAGTAAAATTGCTACAAAAATCATAATTTTCCTCCTTCTGCTGTCCTTTTTAAGGATGCATGATTAATTGATAGATACATCTATGTCTTATCAGCAGAAGGCTTTTATATACAAAAAAGGCGACACTTCTGCTGTATAAAACAACAAAAGTCTCGCCATTTAATCACTCTCCGGATTGCTGTCATATATGTATGAGCAATCGTACTGACGGATAAGTAAGCACTCTTGTGCCGGCTACTCCCTTTCACTTATATACTATGATATGTCAACGCAGGGTATTCGTCAAGAGAAAGTTTTTCTTGCCTTTATCACGCTAACGTGGTAGCATGGTTACTAAATAAACTATTAAAGAGGTACTACAAATGAAAACATCAGAAATTATTGTATTTATCGTCTATCTGCTGTGCATGCTGGGTATCGGTATCTTCTTCTTCGTGAAAAACAAAAACGGTGGAGAAAAGACCTACTTCCTCGGCGGACGTGAGATGGGACCATGGGTTGCGGCACTGTCAGCCGGAGCCTCAGACATGAGTGCATGGGTACTCATGGGACTTCCTACTTCTATCTATGCACTGGGCTTAGGTCAGGTATGGATTCCTGTAGGACTTGCAATCGGCTACACTATAAGCTGGCTGCTTGAAGCACCGAGACTGAGAAAATTCTCGATTGTAGCAAACGACTCAATCACCATTCCGCAGTATCTGACCAACAGATTCCTGTCCAAATCACTTGCACTGCAGGTGATATGTGCAATTGTGTTTTTGGTTGCATACACTATTTATGCGGCATCAAGCGTAAAGGCATGTGGTACTCTTTTCCACACTGTAATAGGAATGGATCCTCAGATTGCCATGTATCTTGCAGCAGTTGTCATCGTAGGCTATACCTTCCTCGGCGGCTTCTCGGCTGTATGCTGGACCGATTTTTTCCAGGGCATGCTCGTGCTTGGTTCTATGTTTATAGCACCGATTTTTGCAGCATTTATGCTTGATACATCATCTATGTCAGCACTCCCGGGCGGTTACTTAAATCCATTCTCAAGCTGGCAGGATATCGTGTCAGGACTGGCATGGGGACTTGGTTACTTTGGTATGCCACATATCATTATCAGATTCATGTCCATCAAATCACAGAAGGATTTGAAAAAATCAGCAAAAATCGGAATCACATGGACTCTGCTTATTGTATTTTTTGCAACCTTAATCGGAGTAATCGGAAGACTTTTCCTTGGCTTTGACGAATCAATCAATGAAAACTCTCTTGTTTTCATCCAGATAGTAAGAAAGATTTTCCCGGGTGTTATATCAGGTATACTGCTCTCAGCAGTGCTTGCCGCTTCCATGAGTACCGCAGACAGCCAGCTGCTTGCTGCTTCATCTGCTTTCTCGAGTGATGTGTACAAGCCTGTCATCAGAAAAGGCAAGGCAAGTGACAAAGAGATGATGTGGACCGGCCGTATTGTCGTTCTTGGAATCGCTGTTGCAGCACTCATCATCGCATCAAACCCTAATGCCGGCTCTATCATGGCACTTGTTTCCAATGCATGGGGTATCTTTGGAGCTGCCTTTGGACCTGCAATCATGCTCAGCCTCTTTTGGAAGCGCTTTAACTTCAAGGGTGCTGTTGCAGGAATCATAACAGGTGCTGCCGTTGATATATTATGGTATGCATTCCTCACATCAACCGGAATCTACGAGCTGCTGCCGGGATTTGTTTTAGGACTTATCGCAGCCGTTGTTGTGACACTTTGCACAAATGAGCCTTCAAAAGAGGTTTATGAGCTCTTCGATAAGGCTCAAAAATTTGATGAGTAATTAAAATAATTAATCATTTAAGAACATAAGTAAAACCGTCATACCCTGCCATTTACGGCCCGGTACGACGGTTTTATTTTTCTTATGCTTTATGTTGTGCTTTTAGAATGGTCTGTCTCAAATACAATTCCTTTAACTTCTACAGATGAAGCACTCGCTCTTTAATCTCCTGGGTTCTTCCCTGATTCCAGAACTGTGTGCCGATATAGCCGCATGTACGGCGGGCTACACTCATCTTGTTCTGGTCACGATTGCCACAGTGTGGGCACTCCCAGATAAGCTTGCCTGAGCCCTCTTCCTCTACGATTTTGATTTCTCCGTCGTAGCCGCATACCTGGCAATAGTCGCTCTTTGTATTCAGCTCTGCGTACATGATATTGTCGTAAATGTACTGCATTACTGAAAGCACTGCAGGGATATTGTCCTGCATGTTTGGTACCTCCACGTAGCTGATAGCGCCACCCGGAGACAGCTTCTGGAACTGGGACTCAAACTTTAGCTTATCAAATGCATTAATCTGCTCTGTTACATGCACATGGTAGCTGTTTGTAATATAGTTCTTGTCGGTAACACCCTTTATGATACCAAAGCGCTTCTGTAAGCACTTCGCGAACTTATAGGTGGTAGACTCAAGCGGTGTGCCATATATACTGAAATCGATGTTTGACTCCTTTTTCCACTGCTCACATGCATCGTTTAAGCGCTGCATTACCTTAAGTGCAAACGGTGTTCCCTCTTTTGGCTCTGTGTGTGATACTCCCTTCATATAGCGTACACACTCACAAAGTCCTGCATAGCCGAGTGAGATTGTTGAGTATCCGTTAAATAATAATGGGTCTATAACCTCTCCCTTTTTCAGACGTGCAAGTGCTCCGTTCTGCCAGAGAATCGGTGCTACATCGGATTTGGTACCAAGAAGCCTCTTATGTCTGCACATAAGTGCCCTGTGACACAGCTCAAGTCTCTCATCAAGTA
>OHUR01000708.1_pt1 | contig 10897 bp, 9 predicted proteins | sample 1579251 | NCBI WGS metagenome assembly OHUR01 (sample SAMEA3882528, study PRJEB24775) | human gut metagenome | biome: human-associated habitat; feature: intestine environment; material: feces | place: Netherlands | collected 2009/2010
TCCGCCACTCCCGCCACCATGAGCGCGGGAAGCACGCAGGCAACCATCTCTCTGTCCCTATGGCCACGCGTCCTGGCCTGGGTCTATATCACGGGGGTCATCATCTGCATGGGGCACTACCTGCTCTCCCTGGCCTCGCTCGCGAGACTCATCACACGAGGACACCGCGTCCATACGAAAGGGATGCCCCGTGGCGTGAGGGTGATTTACAGCGCCGGCCTGCCCGTATCATGCAGCTGGATGTGCTGGATTATGACAGGCAGCAAGGAGACTGCGCGGCGCGGCAACCCGATATTGGAGCATGAGCTGGCACACGCGCTCCTGGGCCACTCCCTGGACATGCTGCTCTGTGAGCTCACCGCCCGCCTGCTGTGGTTCTTGCCTTTTGGCTGGATGCTCCGCAAAGACCTGCGGGACGTGCATGAGTTCCAGGCCGACCGCAAGGTGTTGCGCTCAGGCATAGAGGAAGAGGGCTACCAGCATCTGCTCATACGCCATGCCGTGAACCAGCAAGCTCCCTCGGTGGCCAATTCCTTCGCCCACAGTACCATCAAGAAACGCCTCGTGATGATGTGTCGCCGTCCCTCCACCCGCAAAGCGGCCTTGAAGACCATCTATCTCTTGCCGCTGGTGCTGATTGCCGTGACCGCTTTCGCCCACCCCACGGCGGTAGAGGAGATACGCCAGACACTGGTGAAAGAAGAGGCAGTGGCTCCCCTGCTCTCCCCCACCGCCCTGACAGAAAGCGTGAGACCCGCCAAGGAAGAGCCGAAAGAGCCCGTGGAAGAAGCCGTGACAGAGCAAACCACGCAGCCAGAGAAACCGACCGCCACTGAGGAAACGCTCGCCGTGAGCCTCCCCCAGGTGGAGGAGACCATCCAACCCGCCCAAGCTCCTACCGCCCCGCCAAGCCCAGCGGCACCTGCCGCAAGCAAGCCTGCCGCGAGCCCAGAGGCAGTAAGCCGCGTCAGCTTCGCCCCCATCACCCAAGAGGAATTCCAACGGCTGGGACGGGATTTCTGGATAGAGGAACGGGACGGGGAGACCTACGTGACCTTCCTGCGCAGGATAAACAGCAGCGAGGAGCACATCAGCCTCGACGGGCAAGACTTCAGGCTGCGGGACATGAAGAGCGGCGACACCTATATATGCCGCAGGATAGAGGGCTACAGCGACAAGCAAGTGGACATCACGGTGAGAAACTACCAAAACACCATCGCGACCTTCACCCTGGTGTTCCCGCCCCTGAAAAAGTCGGTGAAAGAAATCCAGCTGCGACACCCAGGGATGCGGTCGGAAAAGAGCTTCAAGCTCAAGGAGACACTGAGAGAACAGCATAAGACCATTTACTAACAACCCAACAAAGAGACATGAGAATCATGAAGAGACAGACCTTCGCCATCGCCCTGGCGACCATGGCACTGCTGGGCGGCTGCGCCAGCAGCCGGCAACAAGCTTCCCAACAAGTTTCCTATGACGCGAGACCGGAGAACAAAAAGCCCATACTGGTGCACAAAGCCTCGCCCAATTACAACATCGAGGACGACAAGACATTCGCCGCCTACAAGCATCCCTACACCGTGGCGAGGCCTGAGGGCATGCACCTTGTAGGGAGGCGAGGCACATACGCCCTTTACCGCTGCAAGGACGCGACCTATCTCACGATAAGCTACCGCTGCCCGGAAAACGCGTGGTTCTTCCACTTCAACTCTGAATACGCCATCATCGACAACAAGACCGGCGACCGCTATATGCTGCGGGAGGTGGAGCACTACCCTACCGACACCTGCTTCTGGATCAAGGGCGAGGCCGGGAAAAACGTCTGCTTCGTGCTGAAGTTCCCGCCGCTGCCCCTGAGCGTGGAGGAGATAGACCTGTTCTCGCCAAGCTCCCCCTCGCGCTACAACTTCGACGGCAGCGCCTGGCGGGCCAGCGGCGTGCGAGTGGAAGACCTGCGCCCCAAGAACCGCGTCCCCCAAGGAGAAATCATCTATTAACCTATTACAAAGCGAAAAGACATGAAGAGACAGACCATCACCATCGCCCTGGCGGCCCTGTGCCTGCTGGGTGGCTGCGCCAGCAGCCGGGACTATGACGGGAAGCCCGAGAACCGGCGTCCCCTGATGACCAAAGCACCATCGGCCAACTACAACATCCAGGACGACCAGACCTTCGCCGCCTACAAGAACGCCTATACGGTGAACGCCCCTGAGGGGAAAAAGCTGTTCGAGGGTGCCTTTTACCAGCTGTACCGCAACAAGAAGGCCACCTACGTGACCGCCACCTACCGCTGTCCCGCGGACGCTTGGTTCTATCACTTCAATTCCAAGTGCGCCATCATAGACCAGGAAACGGGCGACCGCTATATGTTGAGAGGCGTGGAATACTTCCCCACAGACACCTGCTTCTGGATAAACGGAGCGGCGGGGAAATACGTCCGCTACGTGTTGGAGTTCCCGCCCCTGCCCAAGCGGGTGAAGGTAGTGGACTTCTTCATACCCGGCACGGAGTCCCGCTATAACTTCGACGGCAGCGCCAGGCGGGAGACAGGCCTGGTGGTGGAAGAGCTACGTCCCAAGACCCGCATGGGGAAAATCATATACTAAATCTTGTCCATACTAAAAAGTCAGTACTACTGATATCCGTTTTCAGTAGTACTGATATTTGATTCCTGTATTACTGATATTGAATTTCAGTAGTACTGACTTTTTAATGCCCGGCGGCAACGTCAGGTCTACGACAAACCTCACCAAGGGAGACGTGGCACGCCGCGTCTCTACAATCTTATAATCTTGGCGAGGACTCCCCCGCATCTACACAATAATGGGAAAACTAGATTTCTTCCTCTCGTGGCTTCCCATCCAGCAATTCCACGGCTTTACGCACTATCTCGCTCGTTTCGTTCATCACCTGGAAATATTGGCTCATATCCCATAAGTCCCGGGCCACCAAAGCCTTGAGCGAGACGCGCAGGTAAGGCAAAGTCTGCCGGACTTCCTCCTCGTCCTTGGGCTTCACGTCCTGTCGTTCACCTTCCTTGAAGATGGAGTCCACCAGGGCTTGCGGCACCTCGTACTCCCTCATGAACGAGGGGAAATCGGGATAGCTGGCCTTCAACAGCTCCCTGTTATCATCGATATAGCGCAAAGCCGCGTTGAGGACGACACTCTTCGCCGTGAGCAAACGATGATACTTCGTGAACTTGGTGGTATCCAAAGGCACGAACTCATCGGGCATAATACCTCCTCCACCATAGACCACACGATGGCGGCGCAGGGTATAGAAACGCAAGGAGTCATTCAAGTGGATGCTGTCCTCATTGGTAAACTCCCCATGGCGATAGCGATTGTCCAAGTCCATGGCGTAGTCTTCCAATTCGCCAGGCGTATATGGTTTCTGGATGCAACGACCGCTGGGCGTATAATAATGGGCTACCGTGAGGCGTATCATGCTGCCGTCCGGGAAGGGAATGGGACGCTGCACCAAGCCCTTGCCAAAGGAGCGGCGACCCACGATGGTAGCCCTGTCCTGGTCTTGCAACGCACCCGCCACGATCTCGGAGGCCGAGGCGGAGAACTCGTTGACAAGCACCACCACGCGGCCTTTCTTCATCTTGCCGCCTCCCGAGGCTTTCTGCTCGTCACGGGGCGTTACCCTGCCCTTCGTGTAGACGATCAAGTCGCCCCGCTCCAGGAACTCGTTGGCTATCTCTATGGCGGCCATCAAATAACCACCGCCATTGTCCTGGAGGTCGAAAATCAAGTCTTTCATGCCCTTCTGGCTCAGGCTGTCGAGCGCGGCTGATACCTCGTCGTGGCTCGTCAAGCCAAAACTGCCCAAGCGGATATAGCCAATGCCCGGACGTATCATGTAGGCCGCGTCGAGCGTGTTGAGCGGTATCTTGTCACGGGTGACCGTGAAGGCAAGCCTGTCGGCAATGCCCTTGCGGAGCACGCCAAGGTTCACCTTCGTGCCACGAGGCCCCCTGAGGCGGCGCATCATCTCCTCACGAGCCATCTTCACGCCCGCTATGGCCGTGTCGTTGACAGCGATGATACGGTCGCCAGGCCTAATGCCCACCTTCTCGGAAGGGCCGTTGACGACGGGCTGGATGACCAACAAAGTGTCATCCACCACGTTGAACTGTATGCCAATGCCGTCGAAACTGCCATTGAGCGGTTCGTTGAGCGCCCGCGTCTCCTTAGCCGTGGTGTAAGAGGAATGAGGATCCAGGCCCTCCAGCATGCCCCTGATGGCATCCTCCACCAGTTTTGCCTCATCCACGGAGTCTACATAGAGGCTGGTGATAACCGCCTCGGCACGGCCCAGCTTCTGGATGGCCTGCCTGGAAAGCTGTTGGCGGGTCTGCGCCTGCATAGCGAGAGCTCCCGTCAAAAGCGCCATTGCCCATAGGATATATCTTCTCATACTTATGCCAGTTTAGCTTTTTCCTCCTCAGGGAGGTCTTCCTCTATCACCAAGTTCTCGATGATAAAGTTTTGCCGCTCCATGGTGTTCTTGCCCATATAGTACTCCAAGAGCTGCTGCACCTGGTCGGTCTTGTGGAGCGTGACCTGCTCTAAACGCATATCCGGACCGATGAAATGGACAAACTCCTCGGGCGAAATCTCTCCCAAACCCTTGAAGCGAGTGATTTCCGGGTCAGGCCCCAGGTCACGGATAGCCTGCAGCCGCTCCTCCTCGCTGTAACAATAACGGGTGATGAAGTCCGTCTTTCTCTCCTTCTTGTCCAACCTGGCGTCGGCCTGCTCTATCACTTGCTTGTCCTTGATCTTGGCTCGCTTGTTGCGCACCCTGAAAAGAGGAGTCTGCAAGACATAGACATGACCTTTCTTGATCAGCTCGGGGAAGAACTGCAAGAAAAAAGTGATGATAAGCAAACGGATGTGCATGCCGTCGACATCGGCATCCGTAGCCACGATGACCTTGTTGTAGCGCAGGGAGTCCAGCCCATCCTCTATATCGAGAGCGGCTTGCAAAAGGTTAAACTCCTCGTTCTCATAGACCACCTTCTTGGTCAGCCCGAAGCAGTTGAGCGGCTTTCCCCGCAACGAGAAGACAGCCTGCGTGTTCACGTCACGGCTTTTGGTGATACTACCGCTGGCGGAATCTCCCTCAGTGATGAAGATGGAGCTCTCCTCCTTGCGGTCATTCTTCACGTCGCTGAAATGGATGCGGCAGTCACGAAGCTTGCGGTTATGGAGGTTGGCCTTCTTGGCCCGCTCACGCGCCAACTTAGTCACGCCAGCCATGGCCTTGCGCTCCCGCTCGCTTTCCTTCACCTTGTTTTCTATCACCTCAGCGACATCCTTGTTGATATGAAGGTAATTGTCCACGGACTTCTTGACAAAGTCGCCCACATACTTGTTGATGCTCTCACCGCCAGGCGACATTTGCGTGCTGCCCAGCTTAATCTTGGTCTGGCTCTCGAAAACGGGTTCTTCCACATTGATGGCGATGGCCGCCACGAGACCATTGCGTATGTCACCATACTCATACTTGCCGAAGTATTCCTTGATAGTACGGGCGATATGCTCCTTGAAAGCGCTTTGGTGAGTACCGCCCTGCGTGGTGTGCTGGCCGTTGACAAAACTGTGGTACTCCTCGCCATACTGGTTGGTATGGGTAAAAGCGATCTCGATGTCCTCCCCCTTCATGTGAATGATGTCATAAAGTCCCTGCGAGGTCATATTGTCTGACAGCAAGTCTTTCAGGCCATGGCGGCTCAAGATGCGCCTGCCATTGTACATGATGGTGAGACCCGTATTGAGATAGGTGTAGTTGCGAAGCATCGTCTCCACGAAATCATCATGGAAACGATAGTTCTTGAACAAGGTATCATCGGGCTGGAAATAGATATATGTGCCATTCTCATCCTGGGAATCGACGGTATGGTCGCTGATAAGCTGTCCACGCTCGAAGACCAACTCCCGGACTTTTCCCTCCCGGTAAGACTTCACCTCAAAACGGGAACTAAGCGCATTGACCGCCTTGACACCCACGCCATTGAGGCCGACACTCTTCTTGAAAGCCTTGCTGTCATACTTGCCGCCCGTATTGAGCACGCTCACAGCCTCCACGAGCTTGCCTTGCGGAATGCCACGGCCATAATCCCTGACGCTGACGCGGGCATTGTCGATAATATCCACCTCTATGCGGTCACCGCTCTTCATCTTGAACTCATCGATGCTATTGTCTATGACTTCCTTGAGAAGGACGTAAATGCCATCCTCAGGCAACGAGCCATCACCCAAACGTCCGATGTACATACCTGGACGGGTACGCACATGCTCCATGTCGCTCAGGTGGCGAATGTTCTCGTCGGTATACTGTACGGCTTCCTGGGCCGTCTCTTCAGGCAGAATCGTGTTTTGGTCTGACATGCTTATCGGGTTATCGGTTTCTTGAAACAACGCCTTCGCTTATGGTTGACAGGGTTAAGAGGCCCCCACTGGCTCTGCACGCCCTCGTTGCTTTCCATCTCCACCTGGCTCTCGCCCCACTTGAAGCCATAAGCTTGGTATTTCGGTATCAAGTCGGCAAAAAGCAAGGCGTTGGCTCCCTTGGCACGATATTCAGGCAGCACGCCCATCAGCAAAAGGTCTACGCCCTCTGTCTTGTGCCACTTGATGGCGCGCAACAGGTGCCACCATCCAAAGGGGAAAAGCCTGCCCCTGCGGCATTTCTGCAAGGCGCGGCTCAATGAGGGAATGGTAATGCCCAACCCCACAAGCTTATTGTCCGCGCCAGCATCCTCAATGACCGTCACCAAATTGAGGTCGGCAAGCGGAAAATACATTTTCACGTATTGGTCTATCTGGCGGTCGGTGAGGGTCACGAAGCCATAAAGATCTTGATAGGTGGCGTTGATCAGGTCAAACAGCTTGTGGCCGTATCCCCGCTGGAAGATATCCTCGCGGGTAAGTTTGCGTACCTTGAGATGATAACGCTCGCTCACCATCTGGGCTATTTTCGTATATTTCTCGGGAATCTTCTCCGGCACTGACATGTAGTACTCCACATAATCATTGTCTTTTTCCCATCCACCCAACCGCTCCATGTGCTCGGGATAATAAGGATAGTTGTAGATGGTAGGCATGGTGCCCAACTTGTCGAAGCCCCATATCAACATGCCCTCTGGATCCATGTCGGTGAAACCCAATGGGCCAACCATCACTTCCATTCCCTTGGCACGGCCATAAGACTCCACCGCATCGAAAAGGGCACGGGAAACTTCCAGGTCATCCACAAAATCTATCCAACCGAACCGCACGGCCTTGGTGTTCCATTTCTCGTTGGCCCGGTGATTGATGATGGCGGCCACACGTCCCACTACCTTTCCATCTCGCAACGCCAGGTAATAGGCCGCCTCGCAAAACTCAAAGGCGGCGTTCTTGTCTTGGCGCAGCGTATTCAGCTCGTCGCTATATAGATTGGGCACATCGTAAGGATTGCCTTCATAAAGGTCGTAATGGAACTCTATGAAACGGCGCAAGTCCTTGCGATTCTCTACCCGCTTGATTTCTACTGACATAAATTATAGGATTTAGTCGAAATATAGCTTGCAAAAATAGCTAAAATCAAGCAAATAGCCAAATTTAGGGTTGATTTTCGTGGATTTTACCCGCATCGGGCATCTTTCGGCAGACCAAAAGAACATGTTGCCTTTCGGAAGTGGTGGTGGCGAAGATGAACACATCCCCTCCATCGCCCAACCGCAACCGCTTCCTCAGCTCCGCGGCGGTAAGCGGAAAGTTGCGCACGGCCACGTTGGCACGGGAGACGCCCATCAAGGCTTGCCGAAGGGCTTTCTTGTTGAACGAGGTGACGGCAACAAGCCGGAAGCACCTAGCAGGCATCCCTGTCGCAAAGCCATCTCCTGAAGCCTCCTCGGCAGGAATAAAGAAAAGATGACTATTAGGAGCGATAGCCCGCGAATGGAAGCGCGAGGCAAAAGCGGTGAAGCAACCCGCCTTCATCACGCTGGCATTGGGCACCAGCAACATGTCTCCTACCCGCGGCACACCGTAAACCAACGGGGAGAAAGCGCGTTGCGTATCGCAAGAAAAACAAACATCATCGTTCACGCAATAAAGACGAGGGGCATCTGGGGCGTCCGCGGACAAGAGCAACAGCAACTCCTTGCATTCATTGCCTGAAGAGACCACATGCACCTCACACACTCCGCCAAGCTCACAACGCATGGCCTCCACGGCAGCATGCCAATCGAGCATGGGCGACAACTTGACAAGTATCCAACGGGCATGGCGCAACAGTCCCTCCTTGAGCTGGCTGACATCGGGCACGCAATCACTGATGGCATAGGTCTTTCCCCCCCTGGAATCACGGCGGGCAGGGTCCAGATAAATAAGGTCTACGGCAGGAAGGGCCGGCAGCAAAGCTTCCGCCTCTCCTTGCCTCACCTCCACATGGGAAAGACCCAGCCGCGGAAAGTTCTCCTTGGCCAACGCGCAAAGCCATTCTTGCCGCTCCACATAGGTGGCCTGGCCTACTTCCCTGGCCATCCACGAGAAATCAACACCCATGCCGCCCGTCAAATCCACCATGCTTTGAACGCCCAAGCGGCGCACCAACCGGGCTTTATAGCGAGCGGCGGCCTCGCCAGAGCATTGCTCCAACGACAAGTGGGGCGGATAGACAATGCCATCCACCGCCGCCCAAGCGGGTATCTTCACCTTGGCCACCTGCCGCCCTCTAATCTGGTCCAGGGCGGCAGGCATATCCACCCCAGGGAACCTATCCGCCAGGAAAGCCAGGTGGCGCACGTCTTCATCGGCATGAGAGCGAACAAACTCCAGCGTGGCGGAATTGAGCAAAGCCATGTCAGTCAAGCAACAGGAAACCGGCCACTTCCTCTGGCGAATTGTAGAGAATGCCATCCTCCAACTCCTCGTCGGTAAAACCATCGAGAATCGCCTTCGCCTCCTCGGCCGACACCAGGGGGGTGCCCTCGGCATCGGTCATGGCTATCATGGCTTGATAGATAGCCTCACGGTATTCGTTTACGTCTTGCATAGATTAAAATAGGTTACTGTTCACGTTGGGTAGCAGAGTCACTTGATGACCTTATAGTATTTCCTTGCCGTGGCACGGGAACAGAGGTTGAAATGCCACCACTCCGTGCGCAAGGGCATCCACCCCGCATGGCGCATCACCTTGCGCAACAGCTCGCGGTTGGCCTTTGCCGTGGCGGAGATGACTTTCGACCTCACCAAAGCCGCCTCGTTGTCAATATGCGCCGCCTTGCCCATATAGTCCACTTTGGTGCCCATATCGAGCGTGTCGCCACGAGCGTCGCAGAGCGTGATGTCCACGGCCATGCCATAATTGTGCATGCCACCGCCACGGGCAGGATTGGAGACATAGAAATACTTCTTGGTGTTCTTCACCTTGTCCCACATCTTCCGCTGCACGCTCATGGGGCGGGTAGCGTCATAGATTTTCAAGCTCAAGTCTGGACGGATGGTCTTCAGATAGGCCTGCGCTTTCTTCAATGCCTTGGCGGCCTTGGGATGCAGATAGGCTTCCCGCAAGTCGGTATAGAGCACTTCCCCGCAGAAGTTGTCGGGGCGGGCATACATCAGAGACACCTTGATGGAAGGGTCTATCTCGTGTATGTCCACCAGTCCTTGCCGCTCCATGCGCGCCGCAGTGGCCGACTTCTTGCCTTGGGCGAAGGCGGGAAAAGCCACCGTCCAAGCTATGGCAAAGAAAAAACAATAGCCTATAATCCTACGCATAGTCATCACTGTGATAGTTTCACCATGGCATGTTCGCATGGCACCGCGAAGATAGCGAAAATCGGCCAAAGCCGCTCCCCGGTAACACTCTTTAACCATTCCATGCCTCGGCTACCCGCGTACTCTCCCGGGGCTAGCCGCGGCCTCTCCCCGGAGGAGGCAAGGAATCATCTAAGATGATAGCGGGAATCATCTTAGACCATTCCCAGAATCATCCTAGATGATTCCCCACCTCCCCCGCAGAGAGGTCGCAGGTAACCGTGGAGGAGGTGGCGAGAAGGCAGCGCGTCGTGATTTTATGGCCGCCGCGGAGGCGCGGGAAAGAAAAAATGCGTATCTTCGCGGAAACAAACATTGAGCAAGATGGAAAGCAATCCTTACGTGAAACAATACCCCGACCTGATGGCGGGCAAGAAGATACTCTACGTGCACGGCTTCGGCTCCTCGGCGCGGTCGGGCACGGTGAAGCGCATACAAGACACATTCCCACAGGCCACGGTGACAGCCCACGACCTGCCCATACACCCGCAAGAGGCCATGGACTTGCTGCGCCGCGTGTGCCAGGAAGAGCAGCCTCATCTCATCATCGGCACTTCCATGGGCGGCATGTATACCGAAATGCTCTATGGATATGACCGCATTTGCGTGAATCCAGCTTTCCAGATGGCCGACACCATGCATGAGCATGGCATGATGGGGAAACAAGTGTTCCAAAACCCCAGGGCGGATGGCATACAGGAATTCATCGTGACCAAGGCCCTGGTGAAGGAATACCGCGAGATGACTGGGCAGTGCTTCGCCCAGGCCGACAGCGAGGAGGAGCAGCGCAGGGTGTGGGGACTCTTCGGCGACGAAGACCCCACGGTACACACCTTTGACCTCTTCCGACAGCACTACCGGCAGGCGGCCCACTTCCACGGAGAGCACCGCATGACAGACAAGAGCTTCATGAACGGCATCGTGCCCGTGATACGCTGGATTGACGATCGGCAAGAAGGCCGAGAGCGACCCATCGTCTACATACACTGGAACGCCATGCGTGACAGCTACGGCAAAGCCCTCTCCAGCCTGCAAAAGGCTTTCAAGTTCCTGATAGAATATTACCAAGTCCACAT
>OHUR01000712.1_pt1 | contig 10873 bp, 8 predicted proteins | sample 1579251 | NCBI WGS metagenome assembly OHUR01 (sample SAMEA3882528, study PRJEB24775) | human gut metagenome | biome: human-associated habitat; feature: intestine environment; material: feces | place: Netherlands | collected 2009/2010
ACCCAACCAGCACTAAGTAAAGCAATATCTAAATTAGAAGAAGAACTAGATGTTAAGCTTTTTCAAAGAGAAGGAAGAAATATCAAGATTACAGAGTATGGAGATGTTTTCTTAAAATATGCCAAAGGAGCTTTGAGTGAAGTTGAAAAAGGTAAACTTAAATTAAAAGAGATGAAAAACAACAGCGACACAATTATTTCAATATCATCACAATATCCTGCTAAAGCCTCATCGATAGCATTATCTACTATTTCCCAAACTAAATGGTGTAATCCTTTCTCACTAGTACTACCTATATACATACCAGGTCTTTTTCTTACTGCTTCAAGTCCTTCTAATACTTGAATATCCGAAGCATCATAATGTTCATTACTATTCATTTTTTATCACCTTCCTGCATCAAATTATTTCCCGGGAAATAATTTTACCATTTTCTATTTTATAAACATTAGCTTTATTTCTCACATTTTTATCAATATTTTCAATATCTGTAGTAGTAACTATTGTTTGAATATCATTATCTAAATATTTAATTACCTTATTTCTCTTATCAATATCTAATTCACTAAATATATCATCCAAAAGTAAAATAGGCGTATCAGATAAAACATCCGTAAATAATTTAACTTCTGCTAACTTAAGAGCAAGTACAGCACTCCTTATTTGCCCATTTGAACCATATAAAGATAAATTCTTCCCATTCAAATCAAAATAAAAATCATCTCTATTAGGTCCAATAAAAGTAATCTTATACTGAATTTCTCTTGATAAATTACTTTTAAGTTTATCTTTAAACATATCTTTATCTAAATTACTAACATTAGAAGTATATATCATCTTAAGTCCTTCTAATCCTGTAATAGAACTAAATATATCACCTATATAATTATTAACTAAATCAACATATTTTCTTCTAAAATTATAAATAACTATTGATAAACCAATATATTTATCATTAAGAATATCTAAATAATTCATATCACTCTCTTTATTAATATTAATAATCTTCAAAAATTCATTTCTTTGGCGTAAAACTAAATTATAATTATTTAAATTTGCTAAATAAATCTTATTAATTTGACTAATTTGAATATTAAAGTATTTTCTTCTACAAGATGGACTATCTTTAAATATTCTAATACTATCACTACTAAAAAGAATAACATTCATTTTAGAAATATAGTCACTTAATTTTTTGATCTCTTTTTTATTTATCTTAACAACCTTACCATTCTCATTAATTAATAGTTCAAGTTCATCATAAGAACCATTATAATCAACAATTCCTTTAATCATTGAATATCTACTATTAAAATTAATAAGATTCTTATCACTAATAGATAAAAAAGACTTCGTAACAGCAAGTACATAAATAGATTCTAGTAAATTAGTTTTTCCCTGAGCATTATCTCCTATTATAATATTTAAATTATTATTAAGTTCTAATAAAATATCATCATAATTACGATAATTTTTTAAATAAATTTTTTGTAATTTCAATATAAAGTTATTTTCTTGCCCATATTTTCACCTTTACTAATCTCATGTACCCCTATACATATATAATTATACCATATTTCAATAAAAATTAAAAGAAAAAAAACATATTTTCTATGTATTTTTTCCTTATTTTTCAACGGTTTTTCTCATAATTCCATTTAAGTATTTTTCTATCTTTATACACTTAGTAATTTGATTATCAATCGTAGTATAAGGTACCTTAATATTCATCTCTTTACCATTCTCAAAATATATTTTTGTTCCATTACTTTCTTTAACATATCTAGTAATATTATTATAAGCAAGCCATATACATTTCTTAGAACTAGGAGTACATGTAGGAAAGAAAATAATCATATTATAAGAAGATACAATAATAGGAGTCTTAATATAATAATTAAAAATATCAATAACAAATTGCCTCTGAATATTATAAGAATTACCATAAAAATTACACCCATATTTAAGTAATTTAAGACAATCAATACTCAAATAAAAATCCTTATTCTTCTCCACAACATAAGTACCATATCCATTAGAAGTAAAGCACAAAACATCATCAGTAATAATATAATTTCTCATAAAATCCCCCTCTCCACATATAAAAATATGTACCATGTATTAAAGCATATAATCATGTCGAATTTTATCAAAATATGTCGTAAATTATCAAAAATTTTTCTTTTCTTAACATTTCTATCATCAAAATTACTGTTTTATCACAAAAAAATAGATAAAAGAATCAAATCTCTTATCTATTAAACAAATATAAATCAAAATTAGCAAGTCTTAATAGGTAAAACAAGTTGTACCAAAGAATCATCTTCATTACTCTTAATAACAATAGGAGAACTATCATTATTCATACATAAAACAATCTTTTCTTTATTAAAACTCTTAATAGCATCTAACATAAACTTAGAACTAAACGAAATTTCAATATTCTTATCATTTTCTACATTGATTTTTTCCTCTACTTTACCAATTTCTGGACTATTTGAAGAAATCATAAGTTCATTACCTTTTAAAGATAACTTAATAGTATTCTTTTCTCTATCAGAAGTAAGTAAACTAGCTCTATCAATCATATTATATAAATCATTAAAAGAACATTCAAGTAATATATTAAAATTCTTAGGAATAATATCACTAGTAGTAGGATAAGTACCAGAAAGTAATCTAGATAAAAATACAATATTACCATATTTAAATAAAACTTTATTACTAAATAAATGTAATTCTAAAGATTCTTCATCATTATCAAGCATTTTAGTAAGTTCTATTAAGTTTTTACCAGGAATAACAATATTAATATCACTTTCATCAACTTTATCAATAGCTACTAATTTTCTAGCAAGTCTATATGAATCAGTAGCAATAACATCTAATTCACCATTATTAATTCTAAAATTAATACCAGTAAGAAGTGGTCTAGTTTCACTTTGTGAAATAGCAAATACTGTTTGATTAATAATATCCTTAAATACCCCATTATTAATAACAATAGGTTCCTTAGTTTCATCTAAATCTAAATTAGGAAATTCATTAGGATTAATACCATTCAAATTAAATTCTGTATTATCTGTACTAACAATCATCTTATATCCATCAATAACTTCAATAGATATATCGGTATTAGGAAGTTTTCTTATTATCTCAACAATATACTTACCTCCTATTACTATACTACCAGTTTCTTCTAAACTTGTTAACTTATTCTTTGGTATAAAAGATCTAATAGAAACATCAGTATCACTTGCATATAAATATAATCCATCATCCTTTAAATCAAACTTAATACCTGTTAATATAGGAATTAAGTTTTTAGTAGATATTGCTCTTGCTGTATTATTCAAACTTTCTAATAATATTTCTTTCTTTACGACTAATTTCATTTTTATCATCCTCTTTCTTTTATTATTTATTATATTATTATTATTATTATTATGCTGTGGATATTGTGGAAAACTCACATATATCCTTGTTTTATATACCTTTACTTATCCACAATACTTGTTGATAACTTTAAACTTATCCACCATCAACAACTATATTCTCTTTTTTAACTCCTCAATTACTGTTTGTAACTGATAATTTGTCTCCAAATCTTTCTCTATTTTTTGATATGCACTTATTATAGTTGAGTGGTCTCTACCTCCAAAGTAAGTTCCCATTTTTGGATACGATTCATTTGTCATTATTCTACACAAGTATATAGCTATTTGCCGCTGATAATTTATATCTTTACTCCTTTTTTTACCTTTTAAATCTTCAATATCTATCTTAAAGTACTCACAGACAATCCTTTGAATCCTATGAATATCATTTTTATATACACTACGCTCACTTATTTTATCTTTTAAAGCTTCAATAGCAATATCCAAAGTAACAACTCCATGGTTCATCATCAGTGCATAAGCAAAAACCCTTGTAATTGCTCCTTCTAACTGTCTAACATCAGAATCATTAATATTAGCGATATATTCAATAACTTCAATTGGAATATCTTCCGCTGCTTCCTGATGTGCTATCTTCCTTTTAATAATATCTACTCTCAGTCCAAAATCAGGTGGAGTAATATTAGCAGTAAGACCCCAATTAAATCTTGTAATAAGCCTATTTTCTAACATCTTCAAATCATCAACAGACCTGTCGGAAGCTATAATAATTTGTTTATTTGAGTCATGTAACTGATTAAAAGTATGAAAAAATTCTTCTTGCCCCTTAGTAGCGGATCCCAAAAATTGAATATCATCAATAATTAAAACATCAATATTTCTATACTTATTCTTAAAAGAATCAATCTTATCAAAAGTATTCTTCTCATTATTTCTAACTGCTGCTATATAATCGTTAACAAATTGTTCACTTGACACATACAAAACCTTTTTATTAGTATTTTGAATAATATAATTACCAATAGCATGCATTAAATGTGTTTTACCAAGTCCACTTTTACCATATAAAAATAAAGGATTATATGCTTTACCAGGTTTTTCCGCCACCGCTCTAGCAGCAGTAAAAGCAAACCTATTCGAGTTACCTACAATAAAACTATCAAAAGTATATTCGCTATTTAGATTAGCGGAAGCACTAGTTTGATGTGGAACTCCCATATTTTCATTAGAAGTACCAATAATAACCTCTTCATTATTATCACTAATTTCATTAATTTCGTTTTCTAAAATAAATTTAAAATTAAAATTTGTTCCTGTAATAGAATTAAAAGTTTCTTCAATATCATCAATATAATTTTCTTCTAAATGTTTTTTATGTAAAGCTAAAGGAACAATAATAGTGGCAGTACCACCATCTAACTTATATAATTTAGTATCCTTAAACCAAGTATCATAAGATAAAGGAGTAATACGTTCTTTAATTTTATCAAGAAATTCATTCCATAAATTATCCGTATTCATATCAAAACCTCCTTAATCAAATCTGCCATTAATCTTATTATATCTCAAAAAAAAATTTTGTCTAGATATTTTTTTTAATTAACAGGTAAAATAACAAGTTATCCACAACTTATCAACAATATAATACCATATAAAATAAGACTTTAAAAGACTTTTCCACAATTTTTGTCAATTTTTGTTGTCAACAGTCAACAGGTTTACTTTTCCACAGCCCTGTGGATATTGTGGATAAATAAAAAAAGCCTTGATTTATAAGGCTTTATTCTAGTTACTTTTCCACTGTATCATCCACTTGTCAAATATTTTAGCATTTGTACTCTGTGGTTCAGGATTAGGAAGTTGCATTTTTACAATAAGTGGAATCTTCATCATCTTACCAAATGCAACACAAGTACCAGATTGAAGTGATTTTTGTTTTTCAATAACATCACTACTAATATTAGGAACCATCTTTTCAATATACTCCAAATCACTAGGATGGTTAATTTTAAATATTAAGAAATTACTACACTGTGATAAAACAGTTTCAGATAGTTCAGTAGGTCTTTGTGTAATTAAGTCAAGACATATACCAAATTTTCTACCTTCCTTAGCAATTCTTTCAAATATATTGTATCCAAGAATATTAATATCATTATCCTTTTGAACATATCTATGAGCCTCCTCTAGCATAAGATGCATTGGCATACTACCTCTAGTAGGAAGTTTTTTAGCAAAGTTAAAGATAATTCTTGCATATACCTTAACAAGAGCTTTAGCAAATCTATCATCTATATTTTCTAATACAAAATTAATAATTTGTGCTCTCTTATTATTACCCACTAATATTAAATCAGATATAAATTCATTTACAGTAATAAACTTATCACATTCAAAATACTTTCTCATAGAACTATTAGCAATAGTATGTAATTTAACTTTTAAAGCAGTAGCTTCAGCATAAGATTTCTCATTAAGAAGAAGTCCTTCAGATATTAATGTAAAGTTAAGAGCTACTTCTAAATCGTCAATTGTAAAGAAAGTAGGTACATAATCTTCATTCCACTTAGTCTCATTATCTATAAATTTTTTAATATATTCAGTAATAAGAATTCTTTCTACAAATTGTCCCTGACTATCAATTTCAAAACATTTTCTAAAAGTTCTAGTATAACCAACACCAGGTACTTCAACATCTAAGTTAAGTTCAGGTGTATGACAATCAGTTAAAATAGAAAATATTTGGTCTCTAATTCTAGCAGATACTTGATTAGAATACATAACTGATACAATAGCGGATGCAATTAAATGGTTTTTATATCTATTAGATTCCTCATCATTTTTAGCAAATAAAGAAACATAAGCAAGCATCTTTTCAATAATCATAATTTGTGAATAATCAGTTACATCAAGTATATTAGCATAATCATCAACAGAAAGTAACCATAAAGGTAATTTAAGAATATTAACTCCCTTATCAGTATCAGTACTAAACATCTTGTAATTAAAATTATAATTATAACTAGAAATACTACTAAAAGCACTATCATATTCATCAGTATTATTAAATATAAAAATAATACTATTAAAAGGAATATAATTAGGCATAGTAAATAAATTTTGTACTAATCTAGCAACACCATAAGTTTTACCAGAACCAGTATTACCAAAAATAGCACTATGATTGCTCCACATATCATCAATATTAATTTTAATAGGGCTATCGTTATACAAAGGAGAAAGTCCTAGCATCATTGCAGTATTGTCATTATACCCAGTAAGTTCTGCTAATTCCTCAGCATTAATAATTCTAATTTTAGAATTAATACTAGGTTTTCTAATAATACCATCATAAAATTTACTTCCATGAAATTCTCCTAAAAAACTAATTTTAGCCTCTCCGTTCATAATTTCTTCTACTTCACCTAATATTTTTTTATTATTTTCTTCAAAAACAACATTTAAGTTAAGTAAATCATCAGTAATAACATTATCAATTTTAACAATAGCATAATTTTTACTAATAGCAATAATTTCTTTAAACATAATCGCCCTTCTTTCTATTCCAAGTAAATTATACCAAATAAATATCAAAAAATAAATAACTTTTTAATAATTTTTTAGAGTAGTTCGCACTTTGTTGCTCACTATTTTTAAAGCCTCAAGTCTTTAAAAAATAATTTTAAGCCAAAATTGTCTTAAAATTAATATTTTTCTTCAAATATTTACAAAATATTAAATATATAGTATAATTTCATTAGTGGTGATTTCTGTGAAAAAAGAAGTAAAACAAAAAAAGAATAAAAAAAATATAAATAAAAATAAAAAAACAAAATATGAAGAAATAAAAAATAAAGTTAAAGATTTTATTTTAAAATATTATTATATATTAATTATATCATTACCTTTTATATTAATCGATATAATAACTAAAATATTGGGATACAAAATACATTTCTATGGAATATTTAGATTAGTACCATGTTTATTTACTCTCACATATATAATCCTAATGGTTGGAATATCCCTATTCTTAGAAAAAAAGAAAGGTAAGATAGTATATACAATCTTTTTTATATTAGCCTTTGCTTTATTTATAACTAACAATATCTACTATTCAATGACTAACACATTCTTTGATTTTAGTTTAATTATGTTAGCAGGAGAAGGCTCAGACTACTTTATGGATGCTATTTTAAATTGTAATATTTGGGTATATATATCAAGTGTAGTAATAATAATATCTTATATATTTGGATTAAAACAATTTAAAGAAAGAAAGAAAACAGACTTAAAAAAAATAATAAAAGTATTTTTCTTATTTTTAATTCTTCATTTAATAACTCCATTATTCTTAGGAAAACCAAATGATGCCTTAACATGGAGTACATGGAGAAATCCAAGAAATATATATATAAATTTCAATGATAACAATAAAAGTATGATGGTATCAGGAATATATGAATATAGTGTTAGAAATTTCTATATAACATTTATTAAAGCTAAAAAAACAGATAATGAAGAAGATATAACTTTTCTTGAAGAAGAATATAATAAAGAAGAAGAAAATTATCAAACAAGTTATACTGGAAAATTTAAAGATAAAAATGTAATCTTTCTTCAATTAGAGGGAACCGATAACTGGTTAATAACAAAAGAAGATACACCAACTCTATATAATATGATGAATAATTCTATTAACTTTACTAATCATTATTCATATTATAATGGCGGTGGATCAACCTTCAATTCAGAGTTTGCAGTAAATACAGGATTTATAACTCCTCTATCATATACCCAAAACGCTTATTCATTTAATAAAAATTCATTCCCATATTCATTAGCAAAATTATTAAAAAATGAAAATTATAGTGTTAATGCCTTCCATATGAATGATGGAGAATATTATTCAAGAGCAACAAATTATAAAAATTGGGGTTATGATAACTATTATGGTTTAAAAGAACTAGGAACATATAAAGATGATGCCTATACATTAGATAGAGAATTAATATTAAATGAAACATTTAAAGAAAAAATGTTTAGTGAAGAAAAATTTGCCGATTATATAATAACTTACTCAGGACACTTACCATTTACTACAGAAAAAGGTGTATGTAAAAAATTAGTAACTGAAGATATATTAAAAGAACAAGGATTAGAAGAACTTCCATCAGATTATGTTCTACCTACTATGAGTGAAGAAGATTGCGCTAGAAGACAAGCTAAAGAAACAGATTATATGGTTGAACTTCTAATAAATACACTAACTGAGAAGAATTTAATAGACAATACAGTAATAGTAGTATTCACTGACCATTATCTATATACCTTATCAGATCAAACAATATTAGATAAATATAAAGATACAAGTAATAATTTAATAAATCATACTCCATTCTTTATATGGGACAATGGAAATACTAAAAAGAAAGTAACATCTGTAACATCACAATTAAATATATTACCTACTATAATAAATCTATTAGGTTTAGAATATCATCCTAATTACTATATAGGAAAAGATGCTTTAAATGGTAGTTACAATGGCATAGTCTTCTTTAGTGATTATTCATGGTATGATGGAAATGTATATGTTGATGGCGGAGCAGTAACCAATAACAAATACATCGACCAAGTATCATTAGAAGATAAAAATTATTATATAAACTACATTATAAGAAAAAACGATTTAACATTAAAATATAATTATTTCAAAAAGATATCTACTTCAAAAGATAAAGAAGTATAAAAAAAGCTCACTTTAATTTAGTGAACTTTTTCTTTTACATTAGTATCAATATCATCAATAGTAACTTTACTATCATGTGGTATAGGTTTCCATGTAACTTTCATAAATAATGCTGCATAAGTAGTATATCTACCAATAATATCAAATATTGGCCAAGTAATAGTATATAATACTTTTTTCTTAAAAGTCATCTTTTTAATATTTTTTCTTTCAATAATAAATACATAAACAGCTACCCACATATTCTGTATATACATACCCATTCGATAGAATAATCTAAGCCAAATAGCAGTAATCATTCCAATAAATAAAGCATTAATACCAGGTTCTACAGAAATCTTAATTGAAAATAAATTTCTAAGACCTTTAGCCAAATAAGTACCACCACTAAGTAAATCAATATTATTAATACCATTGTTGTAGTAGTAGCAACTTCCCATAATAAGAATAACAATAATCCATTTAGCTAAATTAAATACTGAAAAAGGTGTTAATTGAAGTAAAGTATCATAAGAAGCAAATCTATGTCTAATAGATTCAATAATACTAAGAATAATATCTTTAAAAGATTTATTATTCTTCTTAGTATTTTCTCTCCACTTAGTTTTAATAAATAATTTACCAAAGAAAATATTTAAAAATAAATAAGGACCACTTTCACAGAAGGCAAGTAAATGACCTTTTGACCATCTAAGTCTTTGTCTTAATGCAATCTTCAAGCTAGTCGGTTGTTCATCATAAAACATAGCCTCATCATTATAAGTAATCTGATATCCCTGTGCAACAGCATCTGCTGTAAGTGCTCTATCTTCAGTAAGAGAAGTATACTTCCACCCATCCTTTACTATCTCACTAGCAAATAAGAAACCAGTACCTTGTATATTAGTAGCTAGTCTAAGAACAGACCTAGCTCTATGATTACATCTTATCGATCTAATCCAGTGAATAGCATAAGTAGAAGCAATCCAGTTTTCATCAAAATTCTTCGTATTACGATAAGAAGTAATAATTTTTTCACCAGAATCAAAGGCATCATTCATCTTAGAAATATAATTTCCATTAAGAAGATTATCAGCATCAAAGATAAAGTATCCTTCAAAACTCATTCTACCATAATCTTCACCTATTTTTTCTAATAAATATTGAAGAGCAAATCCTTTAGTTTTATGTTCATTATCAAATCTTTCGTAGCAGATAGCTCCATGCTTTCTAGCAATCTCTGCAGTATTATCAGTACAATTATCCGCTACTACAAAAGTAGTAATAAGTTCTTTTGGATAATCTTGTTTATTAATACTATCAAGTAAGTTACCAATAACATTTTTTTCATTTCTTGCTGCTATCAATATAGCATATTTATAGCGGGTTTAAACTTCCTAGTAAAGAAAACACCAATTAACCAATATAAAGTTTTATAAGCCATCATAATAACAAGAATCTTACCAATAATATTGTATACATTTTTCCATGCAAGATAAGAATCTCCTATTGAATTAATAATATTTAAAAAATACATCACATACAACCTCACTTCAGAAATATTGTATCATATATTGACATTTAATACAATAAAAAAACTCCCTAATAAAAAATGTTTGAATAATTATGCTAAATATGATATTATATAACCGGTGATAATTATGCATGTAATAGGAGTAATAGCGGAATATAATCCTTTTCACAAAGGACATGAATATCAGATTCGGTATACAAAAGAAAAGCT
>OHUR01000727.1_pt1 | contig 10684 bp, 4 predicted proteins | sample 1579251 | NCBI WGS metagenome assembly OHUR01 (sample SAMEA3882528, study PRJEB24775) | human gut metagenome | biome: human-associated habitat; feature: intestine environment; material: feces | place: Netherlands | collected 2009/2010
AAGTTATCGCAATGACGATAGTCGCCGCGATAACTTTAATCAGCGTCTTTGGATGCGAAACCATGGTGGCAGCAGCACCGGCAAAATTGCCTGCTGCTGCTTGTCCCGCCGCTTTACCAATGACCTTAGCATCCTTAACGCCTTGTTTTACAGCATGTACTGTTGAGGAAACTGCTTTAGCTCCCTGTTTTGCGTCATGAACCGCTTCATCGGTTAAATTACTCAATTTACACCACTCCTTCCTTAATCAAGCCAGTCTCAGCTGTGTAGAAGATTCTGCACATTTCCATCTCACACCCCGTGGAGGTGCTGGCTTTTTCGTGAGACACCCGGCTTTCTTTCGAAAGTCGGGAAAAGGGTATCGTCCAAGAATTACTTGGACGGCTTATCCTTTTTGTTTTTCGAACCGTTGCGATTCTTATTCCCTTGCATCATTTGCTGGAACCTGTTGTTCCGCTCATTTCGAGAGTTGCTTTCACGGAACGATTTTCCTTCATAAGCGTTTTTCTGCTGAGGTTGAGAATTAGAACGAGCAGCAGATTGGGTTCTATCCTGACTGGAGTTTCGATTACGCCGTTTGTAAGACTCATCCGTGTCGGGTCCAACACTCTCGTAGTCATCCACCTTGCCAAGCTGGCGGGCAATGCTTTCAAACGTTTCGGGCTCATACCGGCGGGTCTGCTTGTTGTACTTAGCACTCCGTTCGATGTTCATCACATCCGGGGCCTCAGGAACGTTGCCATCAGCATCGAGCTTTTGCATGATACGCCACTGTGTAATGCCCGTATCGGGGTCTACACTAACGCGGGTGACCTGAATACGGCCAATGCCATCACTCTCAACAAAGCCATTCGTATCATTGAATGCTTTGATAGACAAATGACTCAAGGGCCTGATTTCAGGTCCATTAGAAGCTCCAGATGTATTGGGTTCGGCACTGGATACACCGGCATTATCGCTGAATGTACCGGCTTCGGTAAAGGAATTACTGCGAGATGTATCAGCATAGAACTGAGTTCCATCCACAGGAGGTTTTTCGGCAGGCTGTTTACGAGCTGCGGAGCCATCGGCATCACCAGAGTCACCAGTATCTTCGCCAACACCGCCATGATTGAAGTTTTGTGCGGCAGGGGCGGGATTATCTTCCGCTCTGGATGCTTCTGCCGTCGCCTTGGAAGTTGCCTTTGCAGGAGCAGTATTTTCAGTAACAGAGGCGGCTGGCGCGGTCTGACCAGCAGAGCCATCATTGTCGGAGCCAGCACTTTCGGAGCTCACTGCACCACCACCTTGAATTTCAGGCGCAGGTGTGGAAGGTGCGCTTACGGTAGTACCGCCGTTATCGTCGGACGAACTGCCATCGTTGTGAGAATTATTGCCAACATTCTGATGCTGAACTGTGGGAGCAGTAGCATCGTCATTGGAAGTTTCCTCTCCGCTGCCCGAAGAAGCATCGGAGCCGGGATTCTCGTCGTGAGAGCTACCGTTGCTGCCGCCAAACGAGGCAGAGCCGACATCGTTATCGTCGAAATCATCGCCATCACCGTCAGCAGAAGGTGCCGCATGACCAGCAACAGCACCAACGTTGGAAGAGCTTTCTCCCTTTGCAGGGGGTTCACCGATACCAGAATCATCTTCATCGGCGGGAGCCTTTACGCCTTGGGCAGTGGGTGCAGTTTCTTCATCGGAGCTGTAATTGTCGCCACCGCCATTACCTCCAGCGAAGCCCGTATTGCCTTCACCGGAAACATCGTCGCTGTCAGTGCGTTGTGCAGAGGGTGCAGCAACATCATTGGAAGCGCCGCCAGCGTCAGCAGGAGGTTCAGCATAGTCAGGGCCAGCATTGCCTGCCGCTTCGTCATCAGTATCGACCGTTCTATCAGCGTAACTTGCAGGTGCCTGAGTTTCCACTGTAGCAGAGTCACCATCCATGGGCGAAGCATCCACATCAGCAGAGCCAACATCCTCAGTGCCGCCGACATAACCAGAAGATGTATCCGAATCATCGGATTCTCCGACAGCCGGTTCATTGTCCGTATGTTGTACAACAGGCGCAGCACTGCCGCCAGAAGCGTTATCTGCGTTAGCAGGAGGTTCAGCGTAATCGACAGAAGCGTCATCAGACACATTGTCATTTGTAGCAGCATTGTCAGCCTGACTAGCGGGTGTATGAGTCTGAACCGCAGCAGAGCTGTCATTCGCGAACTGAGTCTCGGAATCAGTAGACCCAGCGTTTTCATTGACGACGCCGATGTCGGAAGGCGTATTCGAGCCGCCGAATTCCGCATCAGCAGAACCGTAACTCGTAGTCTGCTCTGCAGGACCAGCAAATTCTTCGCTGGGAGCACTACCAGTGGGAGACTCGACGGAAACGGTAGAATCATTTGCTGCGAAATCGCTGCTGTCGGGGCTTACCGGTGTAGTTGTAGGTGCAGGGCCTTCTTCGGTGACGGTCTTGTCGGTAGCAGACTGCATCGCAGACCCAACGGAGCTTTCACTGAAAGTACCAGTGCCATCCACAACAGTCTCGGTTTGAGCCGCGCTGCTATTGGTAACGCTGTCTTCACCAGCAGACTGAGTAACGGTAGAAGTTACGCTGCTGTCAGCAGAGGTTTCCATTTCGACATGTCCAGAAGGAGCTGCATCCTTAGTCTGAGGTACATTACCACCCTGAGCGGGAGAAGCAATAACGACTGTATTACCTTCTCCAGCCGCGCCGTTGCCACCAGCAGAGATTTCGCTCTCGCTCTGAGGCTCAGAACCCGGAGCTGGTTTAGCGGATACATTCTGTGCCTGAGTGCCAGGAACGACAGCAGTTTCACTGCCAGAAGTGGTAGGTTCAGTGGGCAATGTACCAGCATTGCTGAGTACAGGTGCGGTTGCCTTCGTTGCTGTAGTACCGGCAGTGCCAGCAGCCGTATTATCAACGCCATTGGCATTGATTGTCGTACCATGTGCAGTATTAGCAGCATTTGCAGAGCCAGTTGCTCCTGTAGCAGTAGTAGTTGCCGTAGCCGTCTGCGGTGTCGGTACGCCACTGCCAGTAGGCACAGCGTCTGTAGTTCCACCCTGTGCTACGGTATCGGGATTCACAACGCCAGGTTCAGAACTTTCGCTGTTGCCATGGTGGCCAGAGAACACCGATGCAACACGTCCCCAGAAAGAAGTGGCTTCAGGTTCTGGTTCATCCATTGCGGCCACGGGCGTATGTGTGGCCTCGAAAGCCTCCGGTGTCATGCCAACCGTATCGCCGACCTCGGCACCAGTCACTTCCTGTCCGGAATCATCGTCAGCCAAAGAGTTGTATGCAATCTGGCCATTTTCGTCGGGTGCGGTTGCATCAGTTTCCTTAGCGGTTGCATCACCATCAACCATGGTCGCGTTACCGGCATCGCCAGTAACGTTTTCAGAGGCACCAGTGCCTTCAGCAGTACCCTTCGGCAACCGTCCAGATGCAATAACCTGGGCAGCTTCTTCGTCTGTCAGGCTGCCCTTCGGGTTCGATACCATGTAAGTATCGGTAGTGTTGCCATCGCTGACCGTAACAGTCAAAGCACCATCAGGCATATCGTCACGGCCCATGGCCATGTCAATACCGGTGACTTTCGCACCTTTAGCAAACTGCTCTGCCAGCTCAGGGTCAGCGTTTGCAAGCGTATCTTGCATTGCGGCCAAAGATTCCGAAGAATTGTAATCAACAGCAGAATCCGGGTTGCGCATTTCTGCGGCACGCTGCTCGTTGGACATCTGGAACCGACCGGAATAGTTTCCTTTGGCAGTATCAAATTGCTTTTGTGCTTCAGCCTGTTTGGCATCTCGGGTAACAGCAGCCGCCTGTTCCTGGTCGTGTTTGCTAAGCGCAGAATCGGTAATACGAGTAAGGTAATCCAGATTCTTGCTTTCCATTGCAGACCTTGCGGCAATTGCAGCCGCGCCATCTGCGCCATACTTGTTCAGCTGACCAGCGGGAACGCTGAAAGATGTAGAATTCTTTGTATTTGGGATAACGTCGCCAAGGCTTCTCCCCTTCCCGTCCGTCATGCGGGTAGCTGTCCATTCCTGAGAGCCATTTGCCGCAGTGCGTCCGGTGTTTTCAAGACGGAACTTACCTTTATCCGTAGTAAGGATTGCACTCTGCCCATCCGGACTGATAGCCAGGTCGGAAGTCTTGGTTGCAATCGTGCCAGATTCATCACTCGAATAACGGAATCCGGAAACGCCTGTAATTTTGCCATTCTCATCGCGGTAAGTGACCTTACCATTGACAGCGCCTTTAATGGCGTTATCGGGAGCCAGGTCTTCAACCGTACCCTGAGACACCTTGCCACCATCAAACCCAAGCTCATCCAGAGCGTTTGCCATGGCCTGACGATTCGAATTGGAGTTGAAGGTCTCGCCAGGGTTTTTGTACATGTCGCTACGCTCAGCGTTTGTCCCACGTACAAAGCGGTCGGCCTTTTCTTTGTCGCCAAAGCTGACCTTGCCGTATTTGTCCAAATTGCTTGCAGCTCCAGTTGCTGCGCCATTGGCACCTGCAGCTGCTGCCACGCCTGCAGCAATTGGCTTGCTATTACTGCCCGCGCCGCCTACAACATTTCCAATGGCATCAGCAGCTGCACGGCCGTGGCCAGCAACGCTGCCTGCCAAATCAAGAGCATCATGCGCGGCACCCGCAATAATTCGGAAAGCGCCAGCCGCTTCACTCATCGGGTCAAGACCTGTTGTGCTTGTGATGCGGAATCCGGCTTTTGCAAGCATATCGTCCAGCTTTTGTGCGATTTTGAGGTATGCGTATGTGACAAGGCCCCATTTCACGACGCTTTCAACAGATGCGCCGACCAATCCGATGTTCAATGCCGTTCGTGCAATACCAACGACCCAAATGTTCAGAATTAGCAAAACACATTGTGACCAGAACATCTGCATCCAGTTGACTGCCGTATCTTTTGTTCTTTCGTTAGTTGCCGTGGCAAATGCCAGAGGCGAAAGCAAAATAGTGAAGACGCAAATGATGTATCGTTCCGCACATTCAAGTACCAACTTAATCAGGTTCCACCAAATCAAAAACAGAAACACAACGCTGACAACCAGAGAAGCACCTTCGACAATCGAGAAACCTCCCATCCATGCAACTATTGTTCCAGCCGCATCGCCAGATTCAGTCTGGTCAATAATTTTCATGCCAGAGTCTTCAAACGAAAACTCCCCCAATCCGCCACCTGTAACGCCTTCACTTAACGCCGTTGTCAGAGGCGAAATGATTTCATCGAACATCAACTGAAGGAAGTGACTGCCTGTAAGAGTAAGAACCATGCCAAAGACAGCGTTCCAAATCAGTTTTGGTACGCTTTCGGTCCTTGCGCCGTCTGCAGTTTCCATCAAATACGAGATGATACGAACGGCAATCAGTGTTCCGGCGATTGTTGTCGAAATTACCATTATGGCTTGTGAAAAATAGCCCCCAATGCCGTTCCCACTCATTGCAAAGCCAGGAATATAACGGGCGACTTCTTCTGTCTTCATCTGCGTAATTTCGAGCAGCGGATTCATAATAAGGTCACAAAACTGCAAGATAATACGTGCGATGACCATGACAACCAGACTGAGGAAGTTACTGACAAGGTCAGAAACCGCAGAAAGCGCAATGCATCCGGTCATTGCAAATGCAAGAATAACAGCGGCCATGGAACGCTTAACGGCTTTCTTTCCTTTTACGGGTTTACATTTTATAAGAGAGTTAATGTTGCTCACCTTCTTTCAATAAAAAAAAGACCCGCCCGATTACTCGGACGAGCCTTTTAGCCGCAAAGCGAATATTAGCTGCTAATGTTATTGCCGCCGAGCTCGCCGTTAATCTGGCCACCGAGTTCATTAGCAACCTTCATCAGGCCGGGCACTGCAACAGCAGCCACGACGATGATGGCAACCACGATAAGACGTTTCTTATAAGTCTGAACGTCTTTCGGGTCACTGGCCAGCAGCATACGCACCAGCAGATACAGGAATACTGCGATGCCGATAGGAACAACGACGTTGGTCAAGCCTTTAGCAATAGAGTTGCTAACCTGGTTGCCTACGTTGAACACTTTGTCAATAGCAGCGCTAACATCTGCATAAGCCATAACCGTGCTCATCATGGCCGCAGTGCCCATTGCACAAGCAGTACCTACAGCCATCTGGAGGTTCTGCACCGGGGTGCGTTTCTGCAAGCTGTTTTTCATATTCATTTCGAACTACCTCCTTCCTTCGATTATCATCGTAGTAGAGCCTTCGTGAACTGATTGTTCAACCCTTTAACTCTACAATATCTATTATCTGCACCTCGCAAAGGCGTGCAACAATCATACATTCGTTTATTTGAAGCATTATTCACACAAAACGAAAAAGCGGGAGCTCCTGTCATGAGGAACTCCCGCTATAACTAATTTTATGTTTTGGCTTTTTTTAGTTTCGTGATGATGCGCGGACCGAGCAAGGATTTGCGGGTTTGTTTACGGAAATTCTGAAGCGCATATTTCAATGCTTCCTCATCGCCAATCATCACAAGCTTCTTTTTAGCTCGCGTAATACCGGTATAGTACAAAGGCTTTGTCAACATCACTCCGTATGTCATACTCACCGGAATAATGCAGCAAGGAAATTCGCATCCCTGAGAGCTATGCACGGTAATGGCATACGCAAGCTCAATATCTTTCATATCTTCATTATTATAAACTAAGGTTTCTCCTTTCGAATCAAAATAGATTTCAACGGCAACATCGCTTTCCAGCTGGGCAATTGATTGAATCGTTCCCAAGTCACCGTTAATGACCTGCTCGGTGTTCTTTCGCTGAATGATTCGGTCGCCAACCATAAACAGTTGCTTGCCGATTTCAACACAGAGCTTATCATCCGTTTTAGGGTTCACAATCGCCTGAATTGCAGCGTTGACACGGTTCTTGCAAAGATATCCGCTCGGCGTGCCTTTATCATAATGCGTAGGAGTCAGAACAATCGTCCCTTCCATACCGTATTTGGATACGCCATTCAGATACTCATTAACGATATGATTCATGATTTCATTCGCTTCTTTTTCCTTATCCTTTTCAGCAACCGGAACAAAGCGAAATTCATCATCAAACATAAGATTCCGGGTATTTCCGGTATAAGCGCGATTCTCACGAATCTTGATGGAAGCATCTGTAATCGTCGAGGTACTCCCCTGCCGATAGTTGACATCAAGGCGAACGGTTTTAATAACGCCGCACTTGATTAAATCACGCAAAACGTCACCACGAGCTACAGGAGCCAACTGGTCCGTATCGCCAAGCAGCACAATTCTGGTGGATGGGCTGCTCAAAACAGCGTCGATTGCATAAGCGAATAGGTGTTCACCGACCATACTCATTTCATCAATGCCAATGAAACCGCAGATGGTGCAGTCTCCTTGCGCTGTGAATCCGCTCGGATTATTTGCCGGAACCAAGCCACAAGCCTTATGAATCGTGGATGAGTTCATACCGGTGCTTTCCGCCATACGCTTGGCGGCCAAGCCCGTTGGAGCCATCAATAGAATATGTTCCTCCGGCCATACCATATGGTACACATCCATGATAGCCCGCAGACAAGTGGTCTTGCCTGTACCGGGGCCACCAGTGACGATAGAGATACGGTACTTTAGGTTTCGAACGGCTTCAGCCTGTCGTGGAGAGAGAATGATTGCATTCTCTTTCTGCCATTTGATGAAAGCGTCCTCGATTTCTCGCTCTTTTATCGGCTCAGCACTGGCAAGTTCAACGATTTTAGCTGACATTTTACGCTCTGCCAGGAAATCGTCTTTATCGTAGTAGTATTTGCCCTGCTTGACAATCGCATATACCTTGGCAACATCATCAAGCGATTCTTTTTGACGTTCTGCACTCACCTGTGGAGTGAGCGCGGCCATCCGAGCTAAGATAGCGCTCTCTTCCGCACACATACTTCCTGTCTTTTGGCAGGCGATATGTAATGCTTCGATTGTCGCGCAGGTCATGCGGCGCTCGGAATCTACCGGCTCGCCCATTGCCAGCGCAATCTGGTCCATCACCGCAAAGCCCAAAATCGGGACGGGCTTATAGGGATTGTTTTCCAGAACGTAAATCGTTTCATTTCCGTACGTCTCAACCAATGTGTTGATAGCGGATGGTGAAACGTCTACGCCTTGCAGAAGTTTAAGAACATCTGCGCGGACCAGAGCGGACAAGCAGGCATCGTTGAGTTTGGCAATGACCTTGTCATCGATTCTTGGAATGTCAAACAGCTGTTTGCAGTGATGAGCGCAAACGTCCAATGTGTTCATCCCAAAACGTTCAACAATATGGTTTGCCATCGTCTTTCCCAGGCTGCTGCAATTCCGCATCAGGAACTTGCAAACCTCGCTTTCGGTTTCGGGCAAAATCTCAGTTGCCTTCTCCGCAACGAAGATTTTCTCGTTTTCCTCTTTAGAATCCGGTGCCCAATGTCCTTCCAGGCGAAATGAAATTTTCTTCAACAGCTCAACGGGAATATGCTGAGATGTGGCTTTGAATTCTGCCGTCATCCCGCCGTATCTGCGCACCTCAGGGGGAAACATATCCTCCTGCCCTTTTACGCACGTTGTAAAAATACAAAATGCGTAATTCGTGCTTGTTGGCACGGCCTTCAGCACACGCTTTACGTTACACTTATTTAGCGTAACAACACTTGTGTTATCCAATTTTACTTACCCCTTTATTTTTTTCGCAGCACCTCCAAACATTTCGGATATGCCACCTTTTCAACTTTTTCGTTTACCGTGATAAGATACGCCTTTACGTCATTACTGTACATATAATAAGACCATGTATCGTAATCCTCACTTCCGGGCGTCGCAACATCAACCGGTGTAGACAGCCAACACGCCTGACAATTATGCACAAGCCACAAGAAGTATGGATTGGCACTATCCTCAAGGCATTTTTTCATCTTCTCTTCGCATTTGTGAAGTTCTCGGTCAAAACCCTCCTGTTCGAATCCGCGTTTCACTAAGATTTCGGCCAAAACGCTATAATAATTTTCGCAGTCGCTGCAGGTTGGCTTTACGAGTTTTTGTTCGTAGAGAGCGTTGACAAGCTGTCGATTTTGCTCTTCATAATTTGTCAGGCTTTTGTTTTGGCTTTTTTCTTTACTCATTGATAAAACTCCTTTCTTTTAGATATGCCGATAAAAATAGGCAGCCACCCGGTTAAGGATGGCTGCCTATATCAGCAGAATGTAAATTGTGCGACGGGTATCAAACGAATGAAGCCGTTCAATGTTATCCATCGTACATCTACTATTTTATTCGTGCCGCACAATCCGTCAAGCGGATAGCGCCTCAATCATCTCACACATGCATTTTTCAAGGCGTGTGCAGGATGTGACATTCGGCAGATAGTTAATCTGCACATTATAACGATGGCATGTCATTTTGCACTTATTGTACAGCGCATGGGACATGGAATCCACCTTGCAGAGCACCAGGTCTGCAGCGTGAATCATCTGGTCACAGGATGCGACCATGTCTTTACTCACATAGATGGCGTCAGGATGAAGGACCTGGAATCGTTTCATCAGATTTTGATTGCCGCCAACGACAGCGACCGAATATTTCTGAAGCAATTCGTCCAACTTTTTCCCGTAATCGATATCGGGTTCATCATCAGGCTGCAAAGTTTCTTCCTCAAGAACCTCCTGTTCGTCAGGCAAATCATCCTCTGACTTTTCCGGAACCAGCTGCATCAGTTCGTCAATCTCCGCATACGCCGTTTCCAGCTTGGATGTCAGAGCGTTTTCGCGCTTCTTGCTCTGCTGCAGCAGCTTATCTGCATCAGCGGCTTTGCTTTCAGCTCGTTCTACACAAGACTCCGCTTCTTCCAGCTTTTTGTTCAGAGCGTCAATCTGCTTAACGAGCATTTCATCCGAAGAGCCATCATCCTGTCCGAACAGTTCGCGAGAGACAGTTCTGCGGATTTCATCAGCGTAAGCATCTGCCAGATTGTAGACTGATGCGTAAATTGGGAGCATCAGATTATAGAGATTGATAAGTCTGAGAGTCTGCGGGGCAACCTCTTCAGAAACCAGCATGTTCTTCTTGTCATCAACGGTGATAAGCCCATCCATGACAAGGGCTTCCAGCTTGCCAAAGCAAAAGCTGTCATCGTCCTCTTTGCGGACAAGCTGAACACCTTCTGCAAGATTTGCCTGCATTTCGCGGAACTCCTGCTTTGTCAGAGGTCTGTCTGCCACAGGTTTGAAACTAACGCCTGCCTGATACATTGCGCCTTCACAGATAGCATATCCATCACACATGATGGAGTAATTCGAATCACTGAATTCTGTCTTTTGGATTGTTAAGTTATCGTTTACTTTCACATCAATAGTTGCTTTGTTCATATCGGCAATCACTTTGTTCTGAAGGTCACTAATTGTTTTCTGTACGCCTGTGCCAAGTTTCGCAAAGAATTCTCTTTGGATGGCGCTGTCTTCGCCTTCTGAATTTGCCAAATTTCGGGTCCAGATATCATAGACATCTTTGTTTTGGGGAAGCTGGCTTTCCGGGCTGGCATATCCGTACAAGAAAAACAGATATCTCTTTGCCACGTTCTCCGGTTTGTTGATTTCATCTGTGAAATCGTATGCTGCCTTCGTACCTGCGTACATTGCACTTACC
>OHUR01000740.1_pt1 | contig 10573 bp, 9 predicted proteins | sample 1579251 | NCBI WGS metagenome assembly OHUR01 (sample SAMEA3882528, study PRJEB24775) | human gut metagenome | biome: human-associated habitat; feature: intestine environment; material: feces | place: Netherlands | collected 2009/2010
CCAGTCTGGATATCTCCCGCCGCAACCTTGCGCAGCGCGGGCGGCAGGTATTCCACCAAGTGGCCGACATGGCCGAGTATGCCCGCGAGGAGATCAACGCCGTGGGCGGGTACTATGCCTTCGGCAAGGAGCTTTGCAACGGAAACTCCGTTTTTGACTTTGATACGACAAAACTCAGCGTCCACACGCTGGACATCGGTCTTGCGGGCATTGAGGTCTATGACATCCTGCGCGACGAATACGACATTCAGATCGAGTTTGGCGACATCGGCAATATACTGGCTTATCTCTCCATCGGTGACCGCCCGCAGGAGGTCGAGCGCCTTGTCAGCGCACTGGCCGAAATCAAACGTAATGGGAATACAGGTGCTGTATCCGAAAGGTAAAATCAAGACCGTCATCAAGTGTTGCCTTATAGGGGCTGTTGTTGATTTGGTGCTGAATATAATTTTTATACCGTTCTTTTCGTATAATGGTACAGCGATTGCATATTTGGGCGCAGAGGTGGCAACTACCGTCTCAATGTACATGATAGCAAAGAAGGACATCCCGATACATTTCTTTAAGAAATGCCATGTTGATTATCTCATCGGCTGTGTGTTGATGACCGTTTTTTTGTTGGCTGTTCCTGTATTATTAGGCAACTTCTCATCAATCATTATTTTAATTATACAGATAGTTACAGGTACAGTTGTTTATTTTCTGTTCCTTTTAGTAAGGAAGGACACGTTTGTTATACAAGTAATTTCAAGAATAACCAAAAAACATTGATATAAAAATGAATTTAATTAAAAAGGATAGAGATATTACGTTGGACTTTATGAAAACAGTGCTCGTCTTGGAAATGATAACAGCACATGTTTTTCAATTATGTTATTCGGGAGGTAATAAATATATTGCAGCTTTTTCTCTTTTTATTAACGTTGTAACATTCTCTTCCTTTCTGTTTTGCTTCGGTTGCTCGTCACAACTTGCATATCTTGGAAAATATAAAGTCCGGGCTGAGGTAAAACAAAAACTTACGAAGAATTTTATACGTCTTTTAGTTTGTTTTTATATAAGTGGTTACGCTTATCTTGCATTTGTCGGGAATGGCATTAACATTCTTGACATCTTCAAGGTTTTATTACTATGGAGAATTCCAGGTTACTCAGAATTTCTTTTGAGCTTTGCCATGTTGAACGTTGTCATTTATGCATGTTTCAAAATCTTACAGCAAGTAAGCGTTAATAAATATAAAATGGGGGGGGTAATTTTAATTTCTCTCATTGCAACATTCATTCCATATAAATTCATATTTATCCCGATTATAGGTACATTTATCGGCACGACAAAATTTGGATGTTTCCCGATATTGCAATATTTTCCTTTCTTTATATTAGGTGTGTATTGCCAACGGAATAAAGCGTTTTTTAACAAAAAACTCTTTACTATTGCGTTTTTAATAACTGCAGCAATATCATGCCACGTCATTTATACCCATGACATTCCAAAAAGATTTCCACCGTCGTTGCTTTGGATTTTATGGCCCATCTTTTTTACGTTGGCATATTATTGGATTTCAAACCGACTTGGAAAGATTGTCAAGAATTCAGGTCTGAAAGTTTTCATTGATGTTTTTGGTGCTTACACTCTTGACTATCTTGTTATAAGCAACGTATTGATTTTTATAACAAGAAAATTTTACGGCAATAATATGTCGATAGGAATGTCATTAGCATTCGCTTTATTCCTGTTTTCAATATGTTTTTTATACGGGTTAATAAAGATGAAAATAAGAAATGGACTTTATCTTCAAAAACAATAATAAATTCAGAAATGCTAACAAAAACTAACAGCGTTATTAAATGATGAAACTTTATGATTATCTGATAGTCGGTTCTGGCCTGTTTGGAGCCACGTTTGCCTACTTTGCCCACAAGAAAGGCAAAAAGTGCTTGGTTATAGACAAACGTCCTCATCTTGGAGGAAATGTGTATTGCGAAAGTATCGATGGCATTAACGTTCACAAATATGGGGCACACATATTCCATACATCTAATAAGAAGGTTTGGGATTTTGTAAACTCAATTGTGGAGTTTAACCGTTACACAAATTCTCCTGTCGCAAACTATAAGGGCAAGCTGTATAACCTGCCTTTCAACATGAACACGTTTTACAAGATGTGGGGAGTTACGACGCCAGAGGAGGCACAGGCAAAAATAGACGAACAAAAAGCTGAAGCCGTGGCAAGGATGAAAGCAGATGGTGCAACTGAGCCTCGTAACCTTGAAGAACAGGCACAGATGCTTATTGGCAAGGACATATATGAAAAGCTGATAAAAGGCTATACCGAGAAACAGTGGGGACGTAAGTGTACAGACCTGCCAGCGTTTATAATTAAGCGTCTTCCAGTCCGTTTTATTTTTGACAACAACTATTTCAACGACAAATATCAAGGTATACCTATCGGTGGTTACAATAAACTTATCGACAATTTGCTCGACAGCATTGAAACAAAGACCAATGTAGACTTTTTCGATAATAGGGCTTATTGGGAAAGTATTTCTGACAAAATAGTTTTTACAGGAAAAATCGACGAGTTTTATAATTATAAGTTTGGCAAGTTGAACTATCGTACAGTAAGATTTGAACAAGAAATAATTGATAAGCCAAATTATCAAGGTAATGCCGTAATTAATTATACCGAGCGAGAGGTTCCATATACAAGAATTATTGAGCACAAACATTTTGAAATGTTCGGCCAACAAGTTTATGATTGTCCAAAGACAGTCATTTCAAAAGAATATTCAACTGAATGGAAAGATGGAATGGAACCTTATTATCCAATAAATGACAAAGTAAATATGGAGCTTTATGTCAAATATAAAGAGCTTGCAGACAAGGAGAATACTGTATTTTTCGGTGGCCGCCTAGCTGAATACAAGTATTACGATATGGCACCGATTATTGAAAAAGTAATAATGATATTTAATTAAATTACAATGGAAAAGTTGCTGACGATTGTGATTCCAGCCTATAATATGGAAAAATATTTAGAAAGATGTCTAAATTCTTTAATAATAGAAGAAATCTTATCTAAATATTTAGAAGTCATTATTATAAATGATGGCAGTAAAGACAAAACATTAGAAATTGCAAATCAATTTGTTAATAAATATCCAAAACTTTTTATTTCAATAGATAAGGCAAATGGAAATTGGGGGTCTTGCATAAATATTTCGACCAATTATGCACATGGAAGGTATGTTTTAATATTAGATGCAGATGATTGGCTTGAGACAAAAGAGCTTAAAAAATTTATAAATTTATTATTAAATAACGAAGAAACAGACATCGTTTTTTTCAATAATAATATAGTTTATGGCAATACAAAATATCCTCAAAATCACAGCGTTTTAAAACAATGTAAAACATATTATATTACTGACTTTATTGATAAAACTATACCATTCTCATTTTTTTGTCACTGTATTGCATTGAACCTAGAAATACTAAAAAGAATAAAACTACAGGAAGGTATACCGTATTGTGATGTTGAATTAAATATTTATATGTTTAACTATATCCATTCATTCAAATATTTTGATATTTTATTATACAATTATGTTGTTGATAGACCAGGGCAAAGTATTGAAATTAATTCATATAAAAAAAATATCTCTGCTATTGAAAAAATTACAACCCGTTATTTGAAAGAAAAAAGTTCTAACGAATGCATTTTGTATTGGCAAAGGTTGGCAATTCTACCGTTGTTGCAAAAATATTATGAAATTAATTTGTTATATAAAACGACTATTCCTCAGTTTATGAATTTTATTTTAATTCATCGACAAATCTGTACTGATAAGAAATTATATGAGCTGATTCTTAATACAAAATACATAAAAATAAAGTTTATTGATTTATGGGATAAATATAAATGTAGAATTTTATTGAGATTATTGCCTCATATTAAAACTTTAAAAGAAAAAGCATATACTTTAATGAATAAGTAATTGTCTATTTATAATAAATTTGAGGATTTTGAAACATGTGTAATTATTGAACGTCCTTGGAGATAAATCCTTAGTTTCATTCGATTGTACAAAAATAACATCACTTAACTAATATATATATATCAAGATGTTAGGGGTAATCTTATTATTGGTGTCTATAATTACATATATAAATGGGAATAAAAGATGGAGTTATTTGATATTCATCTCATTTTGCGGTAGTGGTTTTTATATATTAACCGATAGCTTAATGGGGTTAAAAAATCAAGATGCTGCACTTTTATATTCTATATGCATACTTCTGTATTCGCATTTTTATGAAAATAAAATTAGGTACAGACACAGTGAGCAATTAAAAAGATCCTTGAAACTGTTTTTAGCCTTTATGATATTGAATGTATTATTTTCAATTGTTCATTATGGGCTAGATTTAATACAAATTATTCAAGGTGGAAGGAGATATTTTATTGTCTTTTCTTTTTTCTTTTTGCAAAAGACACGAAATACAGATATAAATTGGCTTATTAGATGTGTGATAAAAATAACATTTATTACCTCAATACTTTACATCATCCAATGTTTCACTGGATTACCTGTATTGCCGGAAAGTGAACGATATTTTTCAAATGATAGTGTTGACGGTACTTTGAGATATTACAACTTTCCTCCATATTTGGATATTTCAATTTTTGTTCTTGTATTCGGAAATAAGTTCTTCAGAAAAAAAAGCACCATTCTGTATTTATGTACAATGCTAATTGCACTATTTTGCACTCAAGGGCGTACATTTATTATTGGAACATTAATTGTAATATTGGTAGGTTTATACTTAAACAGTTCTTTTTCCAAAGCAATGAAGTATGTAATATTGGGAGCTATCGTCATCATACCATTTATGCCTATACTTATTGAACGTTTTGAAAGTGGAGATAAATCGTCAGCCAATGATTTAATATCTATTTTAAATGGTGATTTTATGAAGACCAACAGTCAATTTTCAGGAACAATGACGTATAGATTTGCATTGGTATACGAACGAATGAGTTATTTGACAAATCGTCCTATTGGGGAACAAATATTTGGAATGGGGCTGTTGAGCGATCAACAAACACAATTAGTAAGGAGAATGTATAATTTTCAAATAGGATTAAGAGATAGAGAAACTGGAGATATAGCACAATTGTCAACGCCTGACATTGCTTATGGAAATTTAATTTGTAGATTGGGTTTTGTCGGAATGATATTATACCTGGCCATATGGGGCGTAATGCTTTTTCAATCATATAAAAACAAAAAACAAGATGCCTTAGTTTTTTGCCTTTTTTTATATCTCTTGAATTTTATTTTTACATCATTTTCAGGGGCAACGATATCCTATTCTGAAACAATTATACTGCCGATGCTACTAATTGCTTATATGGATAATGAAAAAGAAAAAACAAGAAATAATATAATGCAACATGAGAGTTAAAGTGTCAGTAATAACAGTAGTTTATAACGATGTGGCTCATATAGAAAAAACGATACACAATGTATTAAAACAAACATATTCAAATTTAGAATATATAATTGTCGATGGGGCGAGTACCGATGGAACGTTGGACGTTATAAAGAAATATAAGAATAAGGTGCATTATATAAGTGAACCAGATAAAGGCATATATGATGCTATGCAAAAAGGAGCACGTATAGCAACCGGAGAATGGATCTTATTTCGTAATTGTGGAGATTATTTTATATCTCCTGATGTTATTGATAAAGTTTTTAGTTTATATAAAGACTGTGGAGAAGATTTTATTTTATGTAATTCAAGATATTTCAAGAAGTATGGATATAAAGACGTTATACCTGCAATATTGAAAAAGCATTATTTTGAGGCTATGCCAGTCAACCATCCATCAACTTTTATTAGAAGGCAAACACAGCTTAAATACCCTTTCCATTTACAATATAAAAATAGCGCTGATTATTGTTTCTTTATTGAAGCATTTGAAAATGGTGCAACTTATAAATTCATTAACATCATAGTAGGTCTATTTGACAATGACGCAGGAGCTTCTACTGACAATTATGATAGAAGTCTGCTGGAAAATATTCAGATTCTAAAAAGTTTTTCTGCACCGCATTCTATAATTGACAAAGTTAAACGTAATTATAAAAGATTTCGTATAAAAAGGGGCCTAAAAAAAATCCTTCCTTTTTATTCTTTATACCACAAATATAATTTGAAGAAGCAAGGATGGATAAAGCAGCCTATTGACATAACACTTAAAAATATTTAATATGAAATTCACATTCTCTCAATTATTTGAACGTGTATTGTCAATTCCTAAAAGTCTATTTGTAAGCTTACATTATTTTCCATTAAAAGAAGCATTGAAACTTCCAATAATGGTAAGATACAATTGCCAACTTATTAAACTTAGAGGATGTATAAAAATTGTTAATGGGGGGGGGTAAAACCGGGCTGTTATCTTTAGGCTTTCACACAGTTGGAATCTTTGACAAAAAATACGAACGTTGCTCTATCCAAATGGAGGGATGCATAAAATTGTATGGCAAAGCAAGTTTTGGTCAAGGCTGTAGGATTTGTATAGGTAAAGATGGTTGTCTGTCTATTGGTGAAAATTTTTTTGCTACTGCCAATTTCACAATAATTTGTATGAAAAGAATTTTGTTAGGGAATGATATTTTGGCAAGTTGGGATAGCATAATAATGGATACTGATTTTCATAAAACGGTAAATTTAAATACGAACTCAATTTCAAATAATACAGAAAAGATAATCATAGAAGACAATGTTTGGATAGGTATGCGTTGCACTGTTTTAAAAGGAAGCTCAATACCTAAGGGATGTATAATAGCGGCCAATTCCGTTTTATGTAAAAAGTTTGTTCAACAAAATTGCTTGTTGGCAGGTAATCCTGCAATATTAAAACGGGCAAATATAACAATCAAAAGGTGATTTATATAATTCAATATATAATTAAAATTTTTATAGTTTCATGTTAGATTACTTTGATTACTTATATGTAAAAATTCCTCTATATGGACATTTGCTTAGAGGCATAAGGTATTTTATACGAATTTTTGCAAAGGTGACTATATACGACATTACCCTAAATTCTGCGATAACAAATCTTTCTCATTTCCAGAGCAGGTTACGCAGGATTTAGGGTATTCCGATGTCGTAGTGTAGGTGGTAACGGTGGATGGCAAAGTGATGGTTTGAGCATGAAACTACAAACGTAATATAAAGATGGTGTGCCATAATTAAAAAAGCCTTTGAAATGCAGATACGATATTCTCCCATTCATAGACAATTATTCCAATAATAGAAAGCCCAATAATAATTTTAGCTATAATAGAAAGTATTGGATATTCCCTTTTGAGAGTTTCCTTATCTGCTATCACCTTACTTTTTCTTATATTGTATGTTGGTTGTTTAGAGAGCATTTCAAGATTTATCAGCTGAAATAAACTTGTAACAGCATAGATTGTTAGTATGAAAAAATCAAGTAGGAAATATACAACGCAAAAACGCACTATGTATACCAGCGTCATTTTAATAGTAAGATTGACATTCACATCTTCTATTGACATGGTAATATAGACATCAGAAAAATCTATTTGTTGCCCATATAGCAAAGCACCCATAAGGATTGAGATAACTATTAGAGAAATAAAAATTGCGTATGACGCTAATGCATTAAATTGTTGAAGATAATTCCAAGATTTTAATCTATTGATTTTTTCACTGTCTGAATTTACATCAAATCTTAATTCCTTAAATTTGTCATAGACAACAACAATGAGAGCAAGGAATAATCCAGTCATAATACTTAATGAATTAAGCAACGTATCTATGGCGTCATTACTCAGTCCTGCGTTATTTGTTATTGTAAATATAAATGCCAATAAGATGGCAATCCACTGCAAAAATGTAAAATAAAACTTGGGCGGTTTATTAGTACATGTTGCATTTTGATATTGCCACTTGTGTCCTTCTGAAATTAGTTTGAGGATGTAATATAAAAGAGCTGATATATTCATAAAATCTTTATCCTACAATATACACTTCTTCATGTATTTGCGCTAAAAGGTCATCGCACATAGATTTAATATCTGCTCTTTTCAACATTCCAGTTTCTTCATCTTGCATCTCATCGTTTATTGGAATCATAGGCTTTATTTTTAAGTCATCACCAATGACAAATGAATATTCTTTATTATCTTTTTTGAGCGTTCCTTTCTTTTTGCTAAAATTAGAAAGTGATTTAGTTGTATTCCCAATATTAAAATTGCCTTGACCAATAAAACCTAAAGCATTTCTAATCAAATCATAGGAAGGCCTATTCTCTCTTGTTGGCGTTATTTTAATGGAAACATCATATCCTCTTACAATTTCATCTATCCCATTACCATCCATAACTCCCGTTGTAATGAAATCAGTAAATGTAAAGCTATCTACAATTCCTGCGTCTTTATATTCGTCTATTAAAGACTGAGGAACAAATCTTTCGAGTTTAATCTGACGATTAGTTCGTAATAACTCTTTTAAGAAAAATTCTATTGCGTTTTTTATGCTTTGTCCAGTCTTACGTTCAAGAAACAACAAACCCACAGTTGAATCTAATGGTAAATGCATATATAGGTAGAAACGACTTGCTATCATTTTATCTCTTCCTAAAATCATTTTATCTGAAACATTGTTCATTTGAGCAGCAGTCCTAATTTTATCATATGGGCCACCATCAACAAATCCCTCTATGATATTTTGTTCTGAGTGACATGTTAAAATACGATTAACATCTTCGCCATTGTTAGAAAATAGAGACAAACCTATTTTTGTTCTATCAGAACGCCATGCTGTATTTTGTGTAAGAGTATGTAACATTTTAGAAAATAAAAGGCTGAAAAGTGTGTTGTCTTCAATATTTCTATTTCTGACATGCTCCTTTTCCTTTATTATTTCGCGAACGGTTTTGCGCCCCAAAATAATCTTGTAAATTTCCAATTGACTTTCAGTTTGTGCCATAATCATTCCGATTTTATTGTTTTTGCAAAGCTACAAAATTTGCCTGAAAGTGCCACATTTTCTTGTTAGATTTATTTAACTATTTAACAAAACTCCTTTGATAACAATGATTTAGCAACGTTCCACATATATTGCCACCACGAAAAGCCACAGTTTCCAGGCGTTTTCTGCCCAAAGAAATTTTGCCGCCAAAGTTAATGGTAGCAAACATATAGATTTGCTACAATGAAAAAGACAGCAATATGCAATAATATCGGCAAATTCAAGTCTCTGGTAGATTTTCACAATGCTTTTCCTGACGAGAAAAGCTGCATAATGTACCTTGAACACCAGCTCTGGCCTAACGGTGAGCCAGTATCACCCTACGACCCAACGTCAAAAGTCTACCGCCGTGGCGACGGCATGTACCGTTGTAAGAACACGGGCAAGAACTTCAATGTCCGCATTGGTACAATGTTTGAAGGAAGCAAGACTTCATTATACCAGTGGTTCATGGCTATTTTCCTTGTCACGTCACACAAGAAAGGCATATCGTCAATACAACTGGCAAAGGACTTGGGCGTGACACAAAAGACTGCGTGGTTCATGCTTCAACGCATCCGTGAGAATTTCGGTATTGAGTCGAAAGACAAGTTTGACGGTGAGGTTGAACTGGATGAGACTTTCGTTGGAGGCAAGAACAAGAACCGTCATAAGAACAAGAAAGTCAAGAACTCACAAGAAACTTGAGATCGGAAGGAGTTTTAAGGATAAGACACCCGTTATGGGCATTCTCCAACGTGGCGGTTGCGTTGTTTGTAAAGTGATAGATAATACCACCTACAAGCAGCTTACTGGTCCAGTTCTGCGTAAGGTGAAACTTTCCGCCACGGTGTATTCCGATGAGTGGCAAGGCTACAAATTGATAAACAAGGTATATAAGAAGCACCATGTCGTTGACCACGGTCACGGTATCTATGTCAACGGTGGCGCATATACAAATACTATTGAAGCTTTTTGGAGTAATTATTGCAAACGCTCAATAAACGGCACGTACAGTTGGATAAGCCGTAAGCATATGCAACGGTACTTTGATGAGTTCAGCTTCCGCTATAATACCAATGACATGGATGAAAATGAGCGTTTCCACTACTTTACAGCTAACTGTAGGCGCAGGATAACGTATAATGAAGTGATAAGCCGTCCGAAAAAGGCTGCTATATAATAAGTAGTAGGCTCGTTGCGTGACATGAAAATAAGAGAACGGTATATGATAATTTTTCAAGCCGTTCTCTTATTAGCTACCGCAGGCATCATATGACATATTTACAATGCCGCAGAAAGCATTTCTATATCTTAGCGGTATAGTTTACTGGAACTGAATATAAGCATGGCTTAGCAAGCAATAAAACTGATGCGTTCTACTGGATAGACTATGTATTCGTGCCAGTGGTTGCTATTTCCGTAAATGTCACGATTTCAAAATTATGTGCTGGAATGCCTACTGTGGTAATACCACCATCGGCTTGTCCAACACGTAATTTTGAAATCGTGACAT
>OHUR01000741.1_pt1 | contig 10573 bp, 5 predicted proteins | sample 1579251 | NCBI WGS metagenome assembly OHUR01 (sample SAMEA3882528, study PRJEB24775) | human gut metagenome | biome: human-associated habitat; feature: intestine environment; material: feces | place: Netherlands | collected 2009/2010
GGGTGCCATCCATAAACTTGCCGCCCATTTCGTCGATGAAGCCCTTATAGAGCTCGTAATCTTCATCGCCAGGGGCGATAACGACTTCAATAGGCTCGGCGGTGGGCATACGAACGATCTCGAAGGGCTTGCCCTCCCAGTCCGTTTCGTTACTCAGGATCTCGTAGGCTGCCTCAATGCGGCGACGAGACTCTGCTCCAGCCTTGCTCGAGGCTGCCTCTTCATCGGACACCTCGGCAAGAAGAATCTTGTTCGGAGTGATAAAGCGACACATCTCATCAATGTGAGCTGCAAAGCTCATGCCAAAGACGGGAGTTCCGTCTTCCTTCTCGTCGAGGATGCCCAGTCGATAGTCGTCGTCCTCGAGCATAGGCTGCGGAAGCCAGATAACCTTGTTGAGGTTGTAGATGCGCTTATACTCGGCCTCTACTTCCTCTTTCGTGAACTCGGGATTACGCTTGCGGCATTCCGTGTCCTCGATGGCGATCAGAGTGCCGTGACCGTCAAACTCGCGGTCGCCGCCCTCCGAAACCATTTCGGAATTGACGATATCGAAGCAACCGAGCGCAACCGCCATGTGAACCGCTGCCTTACGTGCGGACTGGCACTCCGGGGAGTTCTTGTCCCACACGCCGTAATAGGTCCAAGCGGGGTTGACCATATAAGAATGGCCCTTGTCGTCGACCATGATGCTGGGACCGTTGTCGCGGACATAGAAGTTGGAGTCTTCGAACTGCGTGATCTCGATGCGATCGAGATCAACCCCCTCCTCCTTCAGGCGCGAGCAAGCCTCCTCATAGGAGCCGGGGGTACCGCAATTGAGGTTGACCGTAACGTCGCCATACTCGAGCAGAGCCTTGATCACGTCAACGCAGGGCTGACGGTTATCGTAACCCTCTGCACGGATGTAATCGGGAAGCCATGTCACATAGACGTTGGAGCGCTTCTCGAACTCGCCCGGCATACGATAGTTCTCGTACATGGTTGGTCCTTCCGTCGGGTTTCCCGCGATGCTGTCCGGCCGCGACAATAGCGGGGTTTCACCTGCTATAGTACTACTATACCTACCGTTCGGTAGATAGTTTTGAATAATTGCCGCTCGCCTACTGATACATACCGTTCACCGTATATAGTGGTCATGTTTGGACACGAATTGATGTTCCGTTGCCATCCTTAATAATGTTGATAGTGCGGAAGTGATTTACAATGGAGAAATGCAGCGTGAGCACAAGAAAAAAAATATTGGACGCAATGTACGATCTTGTGGCAGAAGTCGGTTATGACAAAGCGTCTATCGGAAAGATTTGCGACTTTGTCGGTATATCCAAGCCGTCGGTGTACTACTACTTTCCCTCTAAAGAGGAGATTTTCACTACGCTCTTGGACAGCATGTTTCCGACCATCGACTATCAGCGCGACTACTCGCTAATAGTCGATAGGGACGGGTTCAAGGCCGCGCTTATCGAGCTCGGCAATTCAGTTATAGGTGGCTATCGAAGCGATGAAAAGCGCCGGCGCGTGCTGGCCGAGGTTAGCGTCCAAGCAAATCGAATTCCTGCAGTTCAGGAACGTCAAGCGACGGCGACCAAACGAACCATGGATGCGCTTAAAGACATCCTTCTTCATGGTGTAGAGATTGGCGCGTTTTCCGATAGTGCCGACGTGATGCTCTACGCACAAATTCTTTATACCGTTCTGGAGGGAGCGAGCAATACGGTCGCTCAAGGTGAGGATATTGATGAGAAAGCGGTTTGGGCGGGAATAGTCGAGCTTATGTTCAAATAAACCAGCCAAGCTGAAGCGCATGTTGGCACCCATGGTGCCTGCGGGCAACCTTTAAAACGAAAACAGGGGTCGACTCCAGTCTGGCTTGGAGTCGACCCCTGTTGCATGGCAATCTATGCCGATGCAAATCGGCGCTTATTACTTTTCAGCAGCCTTATTGAGAAAGCCGGAAACGATAGCAAACGCAGCAATCATAAGGTTGCAGGCAATGCAGAAGATAAATACTCCCTGGAATGACCCTGCCATGCCGTAAACCTTCATCATGACCGGCATTCCAAAAGCACCGACGATATAGCCCGCTGAGCAAACGATCGAATAGATCCTTCCAAAATCGCGTGATCCAAAGAGCGAGAGGAGAAGCATCGGCATTGCGGTTCCAACGATGGCGAACATGACATCGTTTACACCAGCTGCAATGATGGAAACGGTCTCATTGCTTCCACCAATGATAAGAAGCAGGAATGAAAGAATGCTGACACCTGTCCATGCGACCGTTGCTTTAATAGCGCCAAGCTTGTCGCATGTTTTGCCCACGAAGGGATTTAGGAAGATATCGGAGAGTGAAGCTGCCGAGACCATTAAGCTTCCTACGATAGGATTGAAACCGACCTCGCTTGCATAGGTTGGAAACAGCTGGTTCATGCAGCAGGTGAGCTGCGCCACGCAAAGCAAGAGGACACAGAGAATAAAAGACGGCGTTTTCGCGGCATCGCGGAGTGCCATGCCCGAAAGGACATCTTCCTGCTCATCGGCGCTGCAGCTCTCATGGGTTTCGGAGGCGGTCTCTCCGTACGGAAGCATATTGCGATCAGAGGGGTTAAGGCGAATGATAAATGCGCTTGCAGGCAAAATCATAGCTGCAGAAACGGCCGCAAGCACGATGTATCCCGTACGCCAGCCTTGCTGCTCGATGACCAGCGTAATGACAGGACTCAATAACAGCGTGCAGAGAGAATTAACGCCCCAAGCGAGGCCGATGGCGAGACCGGACGATTTGCTGAACCATTGGTCAATGACATCGGACATGCAGACGCCCGTTGTAAACGAAAAGCAGATGCCGATCACTGCGGCGGAGACGGTGAACATCCAGACCTCGGTGTAGAACGCCATTGCGGCGCCGGCGGCAATAAGGACGAGTTCAATGCAAATATGCCATGGTTTGCCGATTACTTTTGGAATGAAGCGACTCAAAAGCGGAAGCCCAAGCGCAAGGCCAAGAAGAATCGCGGTGAAATAGAAAGAAAAAGAAGTGTAGTCAAAGCCCAGATCTTCACATACTGGAGCAACGAATGAGCCGGCAATAATGCTATATGTGCCAGTTGTTCCGGCGGACATTAAGCCGAGCGCAATAACGACGACCCAAGCAAATGCGCCGCTTTCACGGAGACAATCTTTTTTGGCTGGTGTGGTGAGAGTCATGGTTGCTCCATTTCTATCGGCAATACATCCTATATGCCTACCGATAGGTATATAAACCAGAGGACTCTTCGTCAAGCATTAAGCGGGGAGAGGGAGTTCTTAACCTGCCTAACGGTAATTAGACCCCATTTTCGCAAGGGTCTCAATGTGGCAAAGGGACTGCCCCTTTGTCACATTATTCGGAGCGCAGGGCCTCCACGGGATCCTTCCTGGACGCGCTGCGGGCGGGCAGCAGGCCGGCAACGACCGTCAGTAACACCGAAATTGCAATGAGCACCAGCGCATCCTGCACGGGCAGGCTCATCAGATTGGGTACCTGTTTGGCAGCAAGCGCCCAAGTATTAACCGGAAAGCTCACGGCCACCACGACGACAATGGCAAAGACGCCGGCAATGAGGCCCTCGATAAAGGTCTCGGCATTGAACACGTTGGCCACGTTACGCTTCGACGCGCCGATCGCACGCAGGATGCCAATCTCCTTTTTGCGCTCCAGCACGCTGATGTAGGTAATGATGCCGATCATGATGGAGCTCACCACTAGACTGATACTCACAAACGCGATGAGCACCAAGCTGATGGTGTTCACGATGTCGGTCACCGAACCCATGATGATGCCCATGTAGTCGGTGTACGAAATTGCCTGCTCATCGTGGCCAGAGGCTTTGACCTGCTTGTTGTACGCGTCGATGTGATCGAGCACGCGCTCCTTGGCCTCAAAGTCGCGCGGGAAAATCTTGACCGAGATGGGGTCTGCCTCGTCCGCATAGCCCAACGTGGTCAGATTGTTGTCGTAGGTGAGCTTCGACGCCTTGGCATAGCTCATCATGAGCGAACTCAAATCCTCGGCGTCCATGTTGAAGTGAATGGCATGAGCAAAGGCACTCGCATCCACGCGCATGGCGCTCGCCAGGCTAGCAAAACTCGACGACATCCGCGTCGCCATCTGGCCCATGAGCCCTGCTGCGCCTGCCTTGAGCTGAGCTGACACCGTCGCCGCAATCTGATCGCTGATCGACTTCATCACCTGATCCATTGCCTGCTGCAGATACGGAGCCAGCTGCTTTTGCACATAGTCGGTCATCGCCTGCTGCAGGCGCTCGGCCAGGGCATCGCCGCCGAGCGCTTTGAGCTGAGCCAGGCATTGCTGGGCTGCGGCATCATTCTCAAGATACGTCGAGAATGCGGCGGCGAGCTTTGACGCGTCCTTAAGATCATCGGGTGTCAGCGCCTTAAACTGATCAGACTGCAAAAAGCCCTCAAACAGCTGGTTGGCAAGCGTTCCCACCTGCTGCATTTGCTCGGGCGTGAGTTCCAGACTGTCAAAGATACCCGAGAAATCTGGGGTTGGCGCTTTTGCCATGATGTCGCCAAAGTCGATGTCCTTCCCAACACCCGAAAGATCAATGTCCAGCCCGGACAAGTCAAGACCCGACAGGTCCATACCGCCGGCAACACCCGAGAGCGCAGACGCATCGAACGAGAACGCGCTCTTGAGCGCCGCCTCGTCCACACTGAACATGCTGCCCAGATCCACGCCTTGCTTGGCCTCGCCCTGCAGTTCATCGAAAGACTTGCCGGTAAACACATCTGTCTCGGGGTGGGCAAGCTGCTCTTGCACAATCTGCGAATCGGCGGCGCGCTCCATAAGCCGGCGAGTCAGCGCATGTGTATAGGCAATGCCCGGAGACAACGCGCTCGCATTGGCCGTCTCGTTAGGTCGCACCACGCCCACAATGTGCACGTCGATACCGTCGGCAACCTTGGCAGCCATAAAGTCGGCGTCGCCAGACATGTCGGTCCACATGCCGGTCTCTTCGTTTTTGCGGTAGGCATCGGCCGGCGACAGCATCTTAAACGTCGTGGACAACGCATCGTCGTAGGTAAAGTCGGTACCGGTCTCGGGCGTTTCGACCCCACCGTCGGCCGTCATAGCACTGTTAACCAGGTCGTTGAGCTCATCGATATCCAGCGCACCGATGCTATAGAGCGTGTAGTCGCCCACCGTACCGCGACTCGAAAGCACCATCACGGCTTCGTTGGCGGACGTGGGCCAGTGACCGGCGACGACATCGTACTGGCTGTCGAGCAGACTCTGGTCGTCGATCATCTCGTTAAAGACCGAGGTTCCCATGGATTCCATGCTCACCGTTGCCGCCGAGCTCGCGCCTCCGCTCATGGCCTCGGTCATGGCGTTGGGCACCAGCCGGTCGGGCTTCTCGTCGCCCTTGCCGGCACGATAGACAACCGGCGATACACCGTAGCCGTACTGAATGGCGTTGACCTCTTTGTCGATGCCGTCGCCACCGGCATCGAGCCATGCCTTAAAGCTCGTCATGTCGTTAGACTTAACGCTCGCAAACATATCCTTTACGGCCGTGACCACGGGGATCTTATCGGTTCCCTTAGCTTTGCCACCGGTACCGTCGGACAAATCCCCGCCGTTGGACGCCTCATCATCCGCAGCCCCCTGTCCGCCCATCATGGACGACAGGTCGTAATCCTGCTTGGAAATGGTGAGCGGGTAGCTCGAGAGCGTATCCTCCTCGACCTTTTTGATGTAGCCGTTTACGCCGTTGGACAGCGCCAGAATCGCCGCGATACCGATAATGCCAATCGAGCCCGCAAAGGCCGTCATGGCCGTGCGGCCCTTCTTGGTCATAAGGTTTCGGGCAGAAAGCCCCAGCGCCGTCACAAAGCTCATCGAGGTTTTGCGCGTAGGCTTTGCCTCGCGACGCGCGACCTTGGCAGCATCGAAGGGATCGGAATCGTCGGTGATCTTGCCGTCCGCCAGATTGACGATGCGCGTGGCATATTGGTACGCCAGCTCGGGATTGTGCGTGACCATGATGACTAGGCGGTCGCGCGCCACGTCCTTGAGCAGGTCCATGACCTGTACGGATGTCGTTGAATCCAAAGCGCCGGTCGGCTCGTCTGCCAGCACAATCTCGGGATCATTAATCAGGGCGCGGGCGATGGCCACGCGCTGCATCTGCCCGCCCGAAAGCTGGCTCGGGCGCTTGTTAACGTGCTCGCCCAGGCCGACTTTCTCCAACGCCTCGCGCGCACGCTGGCGGCGCTCGGCATGCCCCACGCCCGTGAGCGTGAGCGCCAGCTCCACGTTTTCCAAAATGGTCTGATGCGGAATGAGGTTATAGCTTTGGAACACAAAGCCGATGCGGTTGTTGCGGTAGGCATCCCAATCGCGGTCGCGGAAGTCCTTGGTCGAGATGCCGTCAATCAGCAGGTCGCCAGAATCAAAGTGGTCAAGTCCGCCGATAACGTTGAGCATCGTGGTTTTGCCCGAACCCGAGGGACCCAGAATGGCCACGAACTCGTTATCGCGAAAAGACAGGCTCACGCTGTCGAGCGCCACCTGCGTAAACGACTGCGTAACGTACCTTTTGCAAATACCTTTGAGCTCCAGCATGGACGGCAACCTCTCCTGCGCAGGCACCCTGCCCGCTCTCCTCCGCCGTTCGTATTCGACGCGTTTGTCCTACTCTATCCCCATATTTTGCCGACGCCAGTGAGGAATGTAACAAACCGCGCCAAAAAACGAACGGGACGGCGCCCAAAAAAAAGAGGTCCCGAGCGGGACCTCTATATGGTGGAGCTTATCTTGGAAGGTAGCGGACTACTTCGCACAGCGGTGCACGATCATCGCCATGCTTTACGCGTTTTCTACTGCTCGCTATTCGCAATCGCCTGGTCGATAAGCTTGTCGAGCGCTGCGCGCTGCTCAGCGGAGCTGATGGCACCCACGATGGGCTCCCCTACGATGTTGCCATTCTGATCGATGACATACGTTGTCGGGAACGAGAACAAATTTGACGTAAACTTACCGGCCTCGCTATCCGACTTGAACCAGATGTTCTTATATGTCACGCCCTTCTTGCTCAGTACGTCCTTGGCATCTGCAATCTCGCCCTTGTTGCCATCGAGCGTAAAGGAATTGACGCCCACGACCTGACCGCCCTTCTCGGCAAGCTTTTTGTTCAGCTGCTCCAGATCGCCCAGCTCGCCCACGCACGGCTTGCAAGTGGTAAACCAAAAGTTCATGACGGTGACCTTGTTCTTAGAGAACAGCTCGTCGCTGCTCACGTCGTTGCCATCCAGGTCTTTGCCCGTAAAGCTGGGGAACTTCGTCGCCTCGCTCGAAGCATTAGCACCAGCCGTCATGCCAGCGGTCGAAGCGTCGACGCTCTCGCCTGAGCTCGGCGTGCTTCCACAGCCGGGGAACTCCTTCTCCAGGCTCTCGAGCTTGTCCTCGATCTCCTTGATCTGCTGCGCACCGGCCTTGAGCGTCTTAAGCTCATCCGCCGTGAACTCATCCTTGGCGCCATCGATGGTCTTGAGCAGAAAATCGCCGTAATTGCTGCCGTCCTCAATCATTGCCGAGTCTTTATTTGCCGCATTGAATACCTTTTCCCACAGCGCGTTATCACTCGAAAAGATCTCGTTCTCCTTCTGCATGAGCTTCGCATACAGCTCGGCGGCCTCGTCGGCATTGGCCGGCTTCTGCGCAGTGAGTTCTGCGATCTTAGGATCGGAGCCCGCAGATTCGCTCGCATTGCCACCAGGCGCCGAACACGCCACAAGACACAAGGCCAGCACCGGCACCATAAACAGGGCCGCAATCTTAGAAAGCTTCATGGTCATTCCTCCGTTTTGTCGAAGCTTGTTTACTTTTTATCGGCGGTCAAGGGGAGCTTTTCCGCCGACACATCCAGGCCATAGCGATAGCTGATGGCATCGACGGGACAGGCCCCGATGCACTTTCCGCACCGGATGCATTCGGCATGATTGGGCGCGCGGACCACATCAACGTCCATCTGACAAACCTTTGAGCACTTGCCGCACGAGACACATTTGCATGCATCGACCCGAATCCCCAGCAGGGATACCTTATTCATGAGCGCATAGAATGCGCCGAGTGGACAAATCCATTTGCAGAAGGGGCGGTAGAACAAAACGCTCAGCACTACCACGGCAATGAGAACGGCAAGTTTCCAAGTAAAGAGATGTCCCAACGCAGATCGAATGCCGGCATTGGCAATGGCCAGCGGAATGGCACCCTCGAGCACACCCTGCGGACAGATGTACTTACAAAAGAACGGGTCGCCCATGCCCACGTCGTTAACCACCAAGACGGGCAGCAGCACCACGGCAAACAGCAGCACGACGTACTTGATGTACGTAAGCGCCTTGAGCTTTTTTGTCGAAAGCTTTTTGCCGGGAATCTTGTGAAGCAGCTCCTGCAGCCAGCCAAACGGGCACAAAAACCCGCATACAAATCGTCCCAGCAGCACGCCGAGCAAAATGAGCGTACCGGTAACATAGTAAGAAAAGTTGAACTTAGATGAACCCACCACCGACTGGAACGACCCGATGGGGCACGCACCCGATGCCGCGGGGCACGAATAGCAATTAAGTCCAGGTACGCAGACTGTTTTTCCCGCGCCCTGATAGATGCTTCCTTTGGCAAAGTTTGGCAGGTGAATGTTGGTGACCAGCGTCGCCGCCGCCTGAACGAATCCGCGAAATCGGGCCAAAACATGCGACGCAGTGTTTTCTCTTTTATCCAATTCCGATACACTCCAAGCACAGCCTAATCGCTTTGGCCAGCACGGCATCCGCCTCGCCACGCATAACGCCAAAGCACACCATGGCAATTCCGACGATCAACAAAGCGACCTGTACCATGGGTTTTACCGCTTTGAACAACTCGACCACTCCTTTCGTTACGCGACCATTGGACCATATCGACTATAAAATCCGTGTTAAGCGCGATTTGGAATGTGCAAGGAGACTGTTATGCGTATTTTGATCGTCGAAGACGAGCGAGCACTGTGCGATGCAATCGCGCGCAGCTTGCGAAACTTGGCGTACAGCGTCGACTGCTGTCACGATGGACGGGAGGCGCTCGACCTACTGGACGTTGAGGCCTTCGACCTCGTGGTACTCGACCTCAACCTTCCCCGTATCGACGGCATGACCGTACTCAGGGAACTTAGGAAAACCGACTGCGAGACCAAGGTACTGATTCTGTCCGCGCGTGGCGAAGTATCCGATAAAGTCGCCGGACTCGATGCCGGCGCCAACGATTACCTTACCAAGCCGTTTCATCTGGACGAACTTGCGGCAAGGATCCGCAGCCTTACCCTCAGGCGCTTCGCACAAAGCGACATAGTATTAACCTGCGGAAAGCTCAACTTTGACACCAAGGCGCGCATCGCTTCCGTGGACAGCGAGGCTTTATCTCTTACGCGCAAGGAAACGGGAATCTTGGAATACCTGATGCTTAATCAGGGGCGTCCGGTAAGTCAAGAGGAGCTTATCGAGCACGTTTGGGATAGCAGCGTGAACAGCTTTAGCAACGCAACCCGCGTTCATATCTCGTCACTCCGCAAAAAGCTACGCAGCGCTTTGGGATACGACCCGATTCGCAATCGGATTGGAGAGGGCTACGTTATGGAGGGTGGAGAATGAAAGGGCTTTCGCTGCAATGGCGCATAACGATTATGACGGCACTGCTCACGTGTGCGGCATGCGTGCTGACGAACTGCCTGGTCGGCTATACGGGCATGCGCTACATGGATGCCATCGGCAGTGACATCTCGGCCTTTAACGCAACCGGCGAAGATTCGCTCCAGGCGTTCGACCCAACGAAAGCGGCCCTCGATGACAAGGTCACGATCGTCGTAAACGACGCACAGGAGTCTTTTGGCACGACAGCCTGGTACATCACGGCTGGAGTCACACTCCTTGGCGGCGCACTGGCATACTTTGTGAGCGGCCGTGCGCTCAAACCGCTACGGGCTTTTGCAGCCCAGGTTGAGCGTGTGCAGCCTGACAACCTAAGCGAAATCAGACTCAGTGAAGATGCGCCCACCGAGCTACAACGATGCAGCGCCTCTTTCAACGACATGATCGCCCGTCTTGGCGAAGGGTTCTCTGCGCAGCGTCAGTTTACCGGCAACGCCGCACACGAGCTGCGCACCCCGCTCGCCCTTATGCAAGCACAGGTTGAACTATTCATCTCCGAGCACTCCGGTTTGCAGCCCGAAACAGCCGAGCTGCTCGGCCTGCTACAAGAACAAACCGAGCGCATGTCTCGAATGACCAAGGTATTGCTCGAGATGAGTGAGCTCCGCGGCGTTCCTTGCGAGAACGATGTGGAACTTGGTCCCTTGTCCGAAGAGGTCCTCACCGACCTTGCGCCACTTGCCGAAAATAAGGGCATAGCCCTCAATTGTGCTGGAGACGCTTTAGCAATCGGGAGCGACACGCTCCTCTATCGGCTGGTGTTTAACCTGGTCGAAAATGCCATCCGTTACAGCCACCCCGACTCGACTGTCAACGTCTCCAT
>OHUR01000746.1_pt1 | contig 10524 bp, 10 predicted proteins | sample 1579251 | NCBI WGS metagenome assembly OHUR01 (sample SAMEA3882528, study PRJEB24775) | human gut metagenome | biome: human-associated habitat; feature: intestine environment; material: feces | place: Netherlands | collected 2009/2010
CAAAAAAGAACGGTCTTATTTTTGTGGCATATCTGATGAACGATTATGGTGTGTTGATGTATGGATTTAAGGAAAATATGGTAAAAGAGTGTCTCGGAGATGGCAGGCTGACAGAAGATTTTCACTGTGTGTCAAAAGAAAAAGATTTGTATGAAAGAGATTTGGGTAATCTGTCAACATATAATACATATACAGAAATAAAGCACCTACCTGATACGTTGCTACTTATACCTTATGTTGGTCTAAATATACTTGAGTTAGGTTGTAATGCGGAAAAAGTACATCAAATACTTGGAAAACCTTTGTATGCAGGACAACGAAATGGAGGTGCATTTGATAATGGAGCGTATATTGAAAAGTATCATAATTTGGCTTTACGTTATGATGATAATGTTTTGACAGAAATTCATTTTAGCGATATGCCCAATATCTATTATGATGAAATGAATTTAGCTACACCAAAAATTTTGCTCACACTTAAAAAGAAATACAATATTATCCCCAAGTGGTCTTATTCTGTTATACCGGAACTTGGCATAACTTTAGGAAAAATGAAATCTTTATTTATTCTGAACGAATTAAGGAATTATGGCTTAACTCTAAAAGACCTATAACAAGTTGGTAAGTGTGATTTTGAAAATAAAAGTTAGTAACAACGAAAGATAGCATCTAACGATGCTCCTTTCTAATCCGTTAGCAACAATAGTGCAAAATATGAAACAGAAAATATACCATATCATTATCTTTTTACTCTTTTGGTTTTGTGGAGTAGCCTATTCACAAAATCCCAAAGCAGATATTTTGCAGCAAGACCTTTCGGGCTTGTTTGACAATTTAAGCATGATTGGCATATTAGGAGAAGATTGTAGCCGAATTGATATTCATATTACCGAAGTTCGGAAAATGGATAGTAGAGAATATGAGATAAAGGGTATCAGTCGTACCCGATTATCCGTAATCTGTCCGTTTAAGGGAAAGGTTTGTGTAGATAGCATTTCTTCCTATTCCCAAATGATAAAAAGTGAATATACGGAATTGGACGGTTTCATATACGGGTATTACTCGTTTGCGGAATACGGAGATAAACGATATAGCGGTACATTCTCCGGTTCTTTCAAGCAGGGGTATCGGATGAGCGGACAGCAAATAGAGAAAGGACGGAATGAAATAGCAGAACTGAAATTGAACTTATCTGAATATCGGGGTAAGTGGAAATCCGCAAAGGGACTGACAAAAGTCTGTTCTTGGGCAGATGAGATTATACCCGATACTCCTGCAAACTTCTGCCTGTTTAATGATGCAGGCGAATGGATTGTATCACCGAAATATCGTAAGAATGGTTGGGAAAATCTATATAATGCCTATCACAATGAAAATCTGACAACGGACGAGATACAAAAGGCTCGTGAGGTGGAAGAACAGGAATGGTGGGTAAATAAAAGCCAATCATGCAAAGTAATTTGAGTTTATAACAAAGCGTGATAACGCCTAACAGCGTTCCCCGCTTAGCCATTACTAACAATACGAATAACTCTTTATGATAAAATTCATTTTAGATGCGATGTATTATCAGATATTCATATTTAATAGGGATAAATTTATATTGGAAAATCCACATGAGCGGACGATACAGATAATATGTGGAATATTATTTCTTCCTGTTATAGTATTGACGTATCTACTGATAAAGGAGAATTTCAATTATAAAACCCCTTTTGTGTTTTTTATCATAATCTATGTTTTACTATACAAGACATTCTGTTCGTATTATATCAAAAGGAAAAAAGGTATGGAAATTATAAGGAGTAAACCTCTAATATTTAATAGCCAAAAGATTTCTTCCTTCATATCATGGATGATTTATCCCATTTTGGTTGTATTACTTTATTTTATAATAACACATCGTCATTGGCTAAAAATTATACAATAAAGATTTAATAAGTTAGTAACAACGAAAGATAGCATCTGACGATGCTCCTTTCTAACCAATAGCGTACATATATGAATAATGTAACAAGAGTAAGAATTGTATATGAATGTAGCATAATAGGTGTTGTTTTGCTGACATTCTTAAAAGGTATGTTCCCATACATGGGAGCATGGTGGCGAGTAGCCCTTATTACTTCACTTGTAGGATTGTGGTTTTCACTATCTTATCTGAAACGGTATAATTATAAATGGGGGTTCAATTACATAGGAAATCATTTATACATTAACCTCTTATTGAAAGTACAGAAGTGGTTTCAGAACGCTACAATCATAGCCTTATTGATACCTGTATTCTTAAAAGACCTCTTGTATAATCAATATTGCTTAGTAGCATATATATTGCTTGTAGGTATGTTCTTGGGCGTGAAGCTGGCTACTTACACAGTAGAGTACGCTATATATAAAAGTAAATTCATTGGTAACAAGGAAAGATAACCCCTGAACGCTTTCCCTCACCAAACCATTATGAATAAAGGAATAAAAAAGACAGATAACTATTTTGAACGAGTGAAGCAGCGTGCAAACCGGACGAATTACAGATACTATTTTTTTGACTACCTATATTTCAAGGGAGAGGTTTGGGGCAAGAAGATAGGGCGGATGTCAGGTTTTATACTGCTGTTTTGGTATTGGTGGTGGGTAGTAGTTCTGCCCGGCAACTTTCTCCTGATTAACAATGTACCGCAATGGTCGTCCTTACATCTTGGCTATTTAGGTGCAATGTTTTTGCTTATTTGTGTATTTATTCTTGCACGATACAGGAAAGCCCGTGTACAGGCATTGTTGAACCGCTACCGCCGCTCTAAGCATATCAGCGCAGTACAGGCATATTTTCTGTTCCTGCTGCCCTTTGTACTTTTCTTCTTAGAAACATGGCTGTTCGATGAATGGGGTTGGACGGATTGCGTGAAGTGGAACAAATGATATGTCATTCATATATAAAACATCAGATATGGAACAACGGATTACATCATTATTGCTTCCCGCTCCCGAAGCGGAGTTGGAAGCGTCCTGCAAGGAACTGGACGAAAAGGTAACATGGCTGCTGCACAACAGCCGGAAAATGGACAACTACTTGGAACTTGAACCGTTCAGCAAGGACGGGCGGCTGTGCGCCCACGTGTGCGACACGCTCAAAAGCCTGCCGGAAACGCCGACACTGGCGGCATACAAGGACTACAAGGCAATCATTATCCTGCTGGGTATGTCCACCACCCATTACGCCATACTTGACGAACTGGCGGAACAGCACCGCAAGCGGGACGAGATACCCGAACTGACCGCCTACTGCGATGCGCTCCACTGGATGCGACCGGGACGGCAGTACCTCTGCAACGTGTACAACACGGTATGCCACGCTTTCCACCTGCTGCGGAGAAACCCGGTAAGGGGCAACCGACTGCTGGTGACGGAAAAGGAACTGCGCCACGCCGAACGGATGCTGCCGGAACTGGGCAGGCAGACGTTCACCGAAATGGTACGTCTGAAAGGCTACATGGTCTATGATGCCGAGCAACTGGCGGACAAATGCGGCATGGAATACGGCTCGTTCCGGCGAAAGGTAAAGAAAATGACCGGGTACACGGCTAAGGAATGGGTGATAAAGGAGCGTGCAAAGGACGTGGAACACTACCTGTTGAACACAAACCTCACGCTTACCGAAGTGGCGTTCACCACCGGGTTCGCATCGACATCGAACCTGAACGACTTCTGCAAGGCGTATCTTTTAGATACCCCCGGAGAAATACGCAGAAAAGCGCAGGAAACAAGAAAATGCACAGTTACAAGAACGTAATGTGAAAAATCAAGAATAAAACAGATTTTTTATGCCCGTAACTTTGTGCTTCATAAAAGATAAGCACAAGGTTATGGAACATAAGATACCGTTGGAAACATACTTCGCCGGACTGCTTCAAAAAGTGGAATGGCAGATACAGGAATACGAGGACACCGCAGCGGACACGCTGACGCTCTGCCGCCTATGCGTGGACTACCTGCAAGAGATACTGGGCGAACTCAAAACCTTTATAATCTCCTACCCGTTCGCCAGCACGGAAGAGGAAATACACTTCTTCAAGGAACTGAAACCGCTTTTAGCGAGCAAAATCATCTATTACAACACCGTTTACAAGATAGAGGTGCGCTTCCCCAGCGGCAGCGAGGACGTGCAGCGGGACTACCTGCTGTCGGAAACCGACCGGATTTCAAGGTCGTTCCAGCGGAACTTGGCGTTCTACCAGTACCACCGAACGAAAGCCACCTACTTGGACAGGCAGTATTTCATACGTGGGAAGCCTGACATACAAATCATCGTGGACAGTTTCTATTACGAAACAGACCCACAGTTCAGCACCAGTCACGATTTCAAGGTAGCCAAGATTTTAGCCAACGAACTGCTGGAAATATACCTCACCAACCGTCTGCACGAGCTGGAACGCCGGGAACAACGCAAGCGGGTGAAGAACGGCTTCATGGGCAGGCTGTTGCGCTGGACGGGGACGAAAAGGGCGTTGGTGGAACTTATCTACGCACTGGACGCCTGCGGCTGTCTGAACAAGGGAACGGTTGATATTAAGGAGATTGTAGCCTACTTTGAATACGTGTTCGACATCGACCTCGGCGACTTCTACCACACCTACATGGAACTAAAAGCCAAGACCAAAGACCGAACGGGCTTCCTCTCCACCCTGAAAGACAGGTTGCTGATGCGCATGAGGGAGCAGGATTAGGCAACCGTGCTTTAACAAAATTTATTTCGCCACAGGTGGGTACATCTGTGGCGTTTTATTTTTCAGGACACCCGAACTTTGCGGCAAATCAATCAGTTACCGTTATGGAAATAATAACATTCGAGTCCAAAGCCTACAAGGAACTGGACAACAAGATTACCGCCATTGCCGACTACATCTTCAACCACATGGAAACGGCAAGGCAAAGCGAGGAAGACATGTGGGTGGACAGCTACGAGGTCTGCACGTTCCTGAAAATAAGCGAAAAGACCCTGCAACGCCTGCGGGTGTCGGGGACTATCGCCTATTCCAACATCAGGGGACGCTACTTCTACAAGGTCAGCGAGATACGCCGGATGCTGGAAGAACGCCTGATAAGGAGCAACAAGGAGAACATCGACAACCTGATAACCAACCACCAGTTGTATGCTAAGGAAAGAGGAAATCTTAGAAAGAACAAGTAACGGGCTGGCGGTGTTCAAACACTACCTGCCCGGAAACTGGCGCATAGGTCGCAACTTCCTTAACCCGCTGTACGAGGACAGCAAGGCTTCCTGCAACATCTATTTCGACCGCCGGGGCGGTATCTACAAGATGAAAGACTTCGGCAACGACAGTTACAGCGGCGACTGTTTCTTCCTCGTGGGGCAGTTAAAGGGGCTGGACTGCAACCGGGCGGCTGACTTCGTGGAGATACTGGAAATCATCGACCGGGACTTGGGTTTGGGGCTGGCTTCCGGCACTCCGGTTTCCGTTCCCCCGGCAACCGTCCGCCGGGCAGTGCCGGACAAACCCGAAGAAACGTCCGAAAAGCCCGTCAAGCCCTACCAGTTCCGGGAACAGAAGTTCCCGCTTGCCGAACTGGTGTACTGGCAACAGTACGGCATCACGCCCGAACTGCTGGAACGTTACAAGGTCTGCTCGCTCCGGGAATACAACAGCGAAACGGCAGAGGGCAAACCGTACACCTACACTTCATCGGTGGCAGAACCCATGTACGGCTACAAGGGCAAACAGCACATCAAGCTGTACCGCCCGTTCTCCACGCCCCGCTTCCTCTACGGCGGCAGCTTCGGCGAGAACTACAGTTTCGGGCTGGAACAACTGCCAGCCAAAGGCGACACGCTATTCATCACGGGCGGCGAGAAAGACGTGCTTTCGCTGGCGGCGCACGGTTTTCACGCTATCTGCTTCAACAGCGAAACGGTGACTATCCCTCCCACGCTGGTCTATCGGCTGACGTTCCGCTTCAAGCACATCGTCCTGCTCTTTGACATGGACAAGACGGGCAGGGAAAGTTCATGCAAGCAGGAAAAACTATTGGAAGAATTTGGCGTGAAACGCCTGCTGCTCCCGCTTCCGGGAACGAAAGAGGAAAAGGACATATCCGACTACTTCAAAGCCGGGAACACCCGTGAAGATTTCCTGAAACTGTTTATCGAATTTTTAGACAACCTGTATAGCGACACATTGATTATGCTAAAATCATGCGAGATAGATTTCAACAACCCGCCCGCCAAAGCGCAAGTGATTATTTCAGCGGGTGACGTTCCGCTGGGAACACAAGGCAACCTGTTCGGCATCACCGGGGGCGAGGGAACGGGAAAGAGCAATTATGTAGCCGCAATCGTGGCGGGCTGCATCTGCCCGGCTGGTGCGGAAGTAGATACGCTGGGCATACAGATAACCGCCAACGGCAGGCACAAGGCGGTCTTGCTTTACGATACCGAGCAATCGGAAGTGCAACTGTTCAAGAATGTAAGCAACCTGCTGGCACGTGCCAAACAGCCGGACAAACCCGATGAACTGAAAGCGTTCTGTCTTACCGGCATGTCACGCAAGGAACGCCTGAACGCCATTATGCAGAGCATGGACAAGTTCTACTACCAGTACGGCGGCATCCAGTTGGTCGTCATTGACGGCATCGCCGACCTTGTTAAGAGTGCCAACGATGAAGCGGAAAGCGTGGCGGTGATAGATGAACTTTATCGGCTGGCTGGCATCTACAACACGTGTATTCTGTGCGTGCTGCATTTCGTCCCCAACGGTTTGAAGCTGCGGGGACATTTGGGCAGCGAGTTGCAGCGCAAGGCGGCTACTATCCTGTCCATTGAGAAAGACGAAGAACCTACCCAGTCGGTGGTAAAAGCCCTGAAAGTAAGGGACGGAAGCCCGCTGGACGTGCCGCTGATGCTCTTTGCATGGGACAAGGAAGCCGGGATGCACGTGTACAAGGGCGAGAAGCCCCGTGAGGAAAAGGAGAAACGCAAGGAAAGGGAACTGGTGAATGTCGCACATGACATCTTCGGGCGGCAGACACGCATCACCTACATAGACCTTTGCGAGCAGTTGCAGCAGGTATTGGACATCAAGGAGCGCACCGCAAAGAGCTATATCCGCTTCATGCGGGAAAGGGACATCATCACCAAAGACACGGCGAACCAAAGCTGTTTTGTCATCGGTTCATATCATCTTCAAAGGAACGCAAGCTGCCCGTAGGCGTATGGGCTGAACTTGTGTATTTTTAGGTGCTTGTGTCCTGCCCTGTTGTGATAACACGGCAGGATTTTTTCTGTTTGCACGTGATTTTTCAGGGTATTTGCTTAACTTTGCAGAAGTTACACGGAAAAGTAACGGCAGTTGGACGGCGGTTGCCGGAATATTGCCTTTATATATAACATATACGTTCGCCGAACGTCCCAAAGTAGAAAACTGGCACTTTTCAAAATGTGGGGATATTCAGCGCAGGATATGCTATGCGTTTGTCATAGCGTGGCTGCACTGTTTCCACATTTGGGTATGCCAGTACCTCTACTTTGAAACAGCGTCATGCCACGCTTTCTTTTTGGGGGTGGCGGCTAACGTGCCAAGACAGTAGGGATTTATATCACTTTAATACCTGATAATATGGAACAAATCAAAGCGCACATCGCCGTATCGCTGGACGGGCATACCGCCACGCCGGACTATGAACTGGACTGGATGCCCCGTGAGGTCAAGGAACTGGCGGCAAGGGAACACGCCGCCGCAAGCTGCCTGCTTATGGGGGCTAACACCTACAACTACATCTTTGAACACTGGGGCGGGTGGCCGCACAAAAGCAAACGGTCTTTTGTGGTGTCACACTACGATACCAACGTGACGCCGGACTGCGGGGTGGAGTTCCTGACCGAAGAACCGCTGCAAAGGGTCTATGAACTGAAACAGGAAACCGACATGCTGGTGGTGGGTGGCGGCAAGCTGCTTACTTCATTGATTAAAGCCGGACTGCTGGACAGCCTGACAATCTACACCGTCCCGGTCATGGCGGGCAAAGGCATCGGTTTTGTCGGGGAAACATCCGGCTCGCTGTGGAAGCTCTCGGAAAGCAGGGTGCTGGATAACGGGGTGGTCTGTTCGACCTACCTGTTTGGCGGGAACATATAAAAAAATGCGCCCGGTTTCCCTCCGGGCGCAACCACTAAAATTTCAATTATTATAAGCTGTAAAACCTATCACAATGAAATTTCAGCGGCAAAGATAAGCTATTTCTTCGGTTTCGCTTTCTTTTCGGGGAATGAAAAACCGACATTGAACTGCTCGTCCAGTACCAGCGAAGCATCGAAAGCCTTGCCGTTCTTGCCCTTGAAGCCCTTGATTAGCCCGGTCTTGCGTTTCGTCACCAGCTCGACAATCTGCTTGTCGGAAAGCTGCTTGTCGCACTTGTTGCGGAATATGGTAAGCGTGCAGTCCACGTTGGAACACTTCGCCACTTTCGGGTAGAACAGGATGCGCCCGCTGCCGCATTTCGGGCAGGGGCAGGTTTCACCAGTAGCAACAGATAGCTGCACCGATAGCAGTTCTGCGGTGATTTGCGTTGCGTACACCTCGATGCCCTTCCGGAACGTGTCGGCATCCATGCTGCCCGCTTCTATCTTGGCAAGGGCGGTTTCCCACATGCCCGTCATTTCGACATCGGCGATCTTCTTGTCCTTGACTATCTTGTAAACGGCAAGCCCCTTGTCGGTAGGCACAAGGTTCTTCTTCTCACGCACGATGTACTGGCGGGCGAACAGCGTTTCGATAATCGCCGCACGGGTGGCGGGCGTGCCTATCCCGGCATCTTTCAGGCTGGCTTTCAGTTCGGCATCTTCCAGTTCCCTGCCTGCGTTCTCCATTGCCGCCAACAGGCTGCTTTCCGTGTGCAGCGGTTTCGGCTTGGTCTGCTTTTCGAGCAGATCCACGCCGGAGAGTGGCAAATATTCTCCCTCTTGAAGTGGCGGCAAGGTGGCGTTATCTTCATCTTCGGTGTCCTGCTCGCTGAACACGGCACGCCACCCGGCTTCTTTCATCACAGACCCTTTCACCGTGAAGTCGGTATCTCCCCCTGACAGCAAGGCGGTGGTAACGTCTTTCACGCACTTGCCCGAAAAGGCTTCCAGCATACGCCCGGCTACCAGCTCGTAAACCGCCCGCTCGTCTTTGGAAAGTTCGCCGGGCAGGTTCTCGGTAATGATTAAGGCGTGGTGGTCGGTCACTTTGCTATCGTTCACGCTGCGGCGGTTCAGGGGTGTGCCGTCCAGCCCGGCGGCATACCCGGCAAAGCGGGAGTATTGCCCCAGCAGGGCGACACGTTCCGGCATTTCATCGAAAACGTCCTCCGGAATATAGCGGCTTCCGGTTCTTGGGTAGGACATCACTTTCTTTTCATACAGGCTTTGCGCTATGGAAAGCGTCTTGTCAGCCGAGAAGTTCAGCTTCGTGTTCGCTTCCTTTTGCAGCGTGGTAAGGTCGTACAAAAGCGGCGGTTCTTGGCAGGCTTCTTTCCTCTCAACGGATTTAACCACAAGTTGCCCGGCATCCTTTACCCGTTGCAGGGCGGCTATGGCTTCGGGCTGCTGTTCCCACTTGGCGGTCGATTGGGCGGTAAAATTTATTCCCCCGCTGGCAGTCGCCGCTTTGAGTTGCCAAAACTTGGCGGGTACGAAATTCTTGTTCTCCAAATAGCGGCTGCATATCATCACGAGCGTGGGTGTCTGCACCCTGCCCAGCGAGAACACCCCCTGCCCGGCGGCAACGCTCAACGCTTGGGTGGCGTTTATCCCTATCAGCCAGTCCGCTTCGCTGCGGGACTTGGCAGAGAGGTAGAGGTTATCGTAACGCTCTCCCGGCTGCAAGTTATCCAGCCCCTCACGGATTGCCTTGTCGGTAAGGCTGCTTATCCACAGGCGCACAAATGGTTTCCGGCAGTTCAGGTAATGGAAGATATAGCGGAAGATTAACTCACCCTCACGCCCGGCATCGGTGGCGACAATAATCCGGTCGCACTGGTCGAACACTTCCTTTATCACTTTCAACTGTTTCAGAACGCCGGGGTCTGCCTTGTAACCTTTCTCCGCTTTCACCTGACGGGGGATTAATTGAAAATCGGGCGGCAGTATGGGCAGGCTCTCCCTGCGGAAGTTCGCCACGCCGTAGGCTTCCGGCATGGCAAGCTGGATTAAGTGGCCGAACGCCCATGTCACCATATACCCGTTGCCGGAAAGATAACCGTCATTACGCCCGGTCGCACCGATGATGCGGGCGATGTCCTTTGCCACGCTGGGCTTTTCTGCTATCAATGCAATCATAATTCTTTACTTTTTAATGGTGGATATTACATTTTCATTCCTCTGGACTTCTTGGGCTTGTCAGCTTTCAGGCTCTTGTCCTGCGCTTTCTCCTGCTTCTCTTTCTGCTTGGGGGTGGGCTTGTCCTGACCCTGTTTCAACGGCTCTTTGCCCTGCTTGGTGGCGGCGCAGCGTTCTACTACTTTAAGTTTCTAAAG
>OHUR01000783.1_pt1 | contig 10186 bp, 9 predicted proteins | sample 1579251 | NCBI WGS metagenome assembly OHUR01 (sample SAMEA3882528, study PRJEB24775) | human gut metagenome | biome: human-associated habitat; feature: intestine environment; material: feces | place: Netherlands | collected 2009/2010
CCCGCGGGAACCCGTTCCAGGCTCCAAGGGTTAGTCAGGGTGAAGGTAAAGAGAGAGTCATCACCCATCAAGATGTAGGTAACGCAAGTGGCAGTGACGCAGGATATCAATATGGGGAGCAATGAAGCCATGGAAAGATTGACCATCAACACCTCCAGCGTAAAGACCAGCCCCGCTATAGGAGCCTTGAAGACTCCCGCTATAGCCGCGCTCGCCCCGCATCCCACCAAAAGCATCAACGTCCGGCTATCCATGCGGAACAACTGTCCCAGATTACTTCCTATGGCAGAACCTGTCAGCACAATAGGTGCCTCCGCTCCCACCGAGCCTCCGAAGCCGATAGTGACACCAGAAGCCACCACGGAAGACCAGCAATTGTGTGCCCGCAATTTGGAGCGCTTGGTGGAAATGGCGTAAAGCACGCGAGTGATACCATGGGAAATATTGTCACGCACCACATAGCGGATAAACAGTGACGTGAGATAAATGCCCACGATGGGGAACAGCAAGAAGAGCCAATTGAAACCAGGCTTACGCAGGCCCAGGCTAAGAATCTGCTGTATCTCGTGAATGATGCCATGGAGCACATATCCCGCTATCGAGGCCAGCACGCCGATAAAGAAAGAGAGTATCAGCGTCATCTGGCGGTCTGAAAGATGCTTCAGTCGCCAATGGATAATCCTCTCCATCAGGCTTCCATGGTTTGCCTCGCCCATCTCCACTCCTCCTTTCCTAGAACTCACTGGTGAAATGGAACTTGATATGCTCGAAGTCTTGCTGCGCCATGCTCAGCACATAACCGGAGTCGGCCAGGAAAACATCCCTGCCCTCTATGTCCTTGGCCATATACTGGTACTTCCGCTTCTTGAAGTTCTCCAGCTCGGCGGGGTCATCGGCTTCTATCCAGCAGGCTTTGTGCAGGTGGACCGGCTCCCAGCGGCACTTGGCGCTATACTCATTCTCCAAGCGGTACTGGATGACCTCGAACTGCAGCTGGCCCACCGTGCCCACGATGCGGCGCCCGTTGAACTGGTTGACGAAAAGCTGGGCGACACCCTCGTTCATCAGCTGCTCCAATCCCTTCTGGAACTGCTTGCTCTTCATGGGGTCGTCGTTCTCTATATACTTGAACATCTCGGGGGAGAACGAGGGCAACCCGCGGAAATGCAATTGCTCTCCCTCCGTGAGCGTATCTCCTATCTTGAAGATGCCGTTGTCGGGCAGTCCCACGATGTCGCCAGGATAGGCCTCGTCGATGGTGCTCTTGCGCTGCGCCATGAACTGCGTGGGGCTGGAGAAGCGGACCGTCTTGCCCAGCCGCATGTGTTGATAGGGCTGGTTGCGCACGAACTTGCCGCTGCACACCTTGCAGAAGGCTATGCAAGAGCGGTGGTTTGGGTCTATGTTGGCGGTAATCTTGAAGATGAAGCCCGTGAACTTGTCCTCCGACGGCTCCACCACGCGCTCCTCCGCCTTGGTGGGACGGGGGCTGGGGGCTATGCGCACGAAGCAGTCGAGCAGCTCCTGCACGCCGAAGTTGTTCAGGGCAGAGCCGAAAAAGACTGGAGCGGTCTCGCCCGCCAGGTAGGCGTTCACGTCGAACTCCGGGTAAACGCCGTCCACCAGCTCCAGGTCATCGCGCAGCTGGGCGGCCTCGCGCTCCCCTACCCGCTCGTCCAGCTCAGCGGACTGTATGTCTACGGCCACCTTCTCCGTCACTCTCTGCTTGTTGGGGGTGAAGAGGTTGAGCTGCCGCTCGTAGATATTGTACACGCCCTTGAAGCGCAGCCCTTGGCCGATAGGCCAAGAGAGGGGGCGGACATGGATGTGGAGCTCCTCTTCCAGCTCGTCGAGCAGCTCGAAGGGGTCTCTTCCCTCGCGGTCCATCTTGTTGACGAAGATGATGACGGGGGTGTTCCTCAGGGTGCACACCTTGAACAGCTTGATGGTCTGGGCCTCAACGCCCTTTGCGGCGTCGATGACCATGACGGCAGAGTCTGCCGCCATCAGGGTGCGGTAGGTATCCTCCGAGAAGTCCTGATGGCCCGGGGTGTCCAGAATGTTCACGCACTTGCCCGCGTAGTTGAACTGCAGGACAGAGGAGGTGACGGAGATGCCGCGCTGCTTCTCGATCTCCATCCAGTCGGAGGTGGCCGTCTTCCTTATCTTGTTGCTCTTCACGGCGCCCGCCACCTGTATCTGCCCGCCGAAGAGCAGGAACTTCTCGGTGAGCGTGGTCTTTCCAGCGTCGGGGTGGGATATGATGGCGAATGTCCTTCTTCTCTCTATCTCGTTCATGTCGTTTCTCTTGCTTGTCGTGTATATATATATATATATTAATAATGTATAGGGGGCGGGGTCAGTCCTCCCCGAAGTCGAGTCCCTCCGCGCGGTCCTTGACGTAGCAATCGCTCAGCATGCCCACGAAGGTGGATATCTCCTTGATGGCATGCTGGGTCTCCGGCGTGATGTCCTTGTGGCGCAGGCGCAGCAACATCACGCCATAGAGGGCGTCCAGGCAGGTCTCTATCTCGTTGACCTCCTTGTCTCCTTTCTGCCTCAGCTCCACGATGAAGGGCAGCACCTTGTAGTACTCGGCGCTGTAGAAGGGGAACTTGGCGGACTGCAGCAGTCGGTTGTGCAGGTCTACCACGTCGCGCAGCAACACCTCGTTCACCTGCAGGTGGCCGCCCTCGCGCTTGCCCTCGCTGTTCATCATGGTGATGAGGTTGCCGAACCAGTCGGTCTCCTCCTCCAGCTGCTCCTCGGTGTAGTCGAATTTGCTGATGTACTCGCGCTGTATCACGGGCAGCGAGCAGCCGTAGGCCCTGATGATGTCTTCCACCTGCCACATGTAGAGCAGGTATTCCGCGATGCTTTTCTTCCTGAGTTCTTGCGCTACGAACATGTCTATGGGTTCCTTTCTCTAGAATTCGGGCAGGTGGTAGAGGTTGAATATCGTGCCCACGAGGGCTATCAGCGAGAAGATGACGACCACGCTGCCTATGATCTTGTTGATGATGACGATGCCGCCCACGTCGAACCTTCCCCTCACCTTGTCTATCAGCCAGGAGAGGCCGTACCACCACAGCAGGGCGCCGAAGATGATGCTCAGGAAGCCCACGCACATCTGCAGCGGGGCCTGGGGCACGATGAAGGCGAACTGGGCGAAGGTGGCCATGAAGAGGAAGATGATGAGCGGGTTGCTGAGCGTGACCAGGAAGGCCGTGAGGCCGTTGTGCCACAGCGTGCCCCGGCGGTTGCTGCTGCGGTGCATCTTCTTCATGGGGTTGCTCAGGAAGCAATACACGCCGAAGACGAGCAGCATCACACCGCCGAAAATCTGCAGGTAGAACTTGTTCTGCGCGTTCTGGATGAAGTCCATCACGAAGCTCATGCCGAAGCCCGTCGCCAGGGCGTATATCAAGTCGCTGCAGGCCGCGCCCACTCCCGTGACGAAGCCATACCAGCGCCCCTTGTTCAGCGTGCGCTGTATGCACAGGATGCCCACCGGCCCCATGGGGGCGGAGGCTATCACGCCGATGACGATACCCTTGAAGATGAAGTCGAGGATATCCAGCTGGAAGGGGAAGAGTTGGTTCAATTCGTTCAACTGGTTCATACAGAACGCGAAGATAAGCATTTTTCCCCTAAAGAAGGCATACCGGGGGTATTTTTTTGGCATATTGCCTCCCGAGAGCCATCCGTGCGGGCGGCGCGGGAAAGACCGAGGGGTTTCGCGGGAAAGACCAAGGGGCGGCGCGAAAAAGAGGGCGAAAAAAAGGAAAAATAATTTTGCGGACTGCCCGAAACTCCCTATCTTCGCGAATACATATTCGTCTAGTATCAAAAACCAAACATACCATCATGACAGAGAATTTGCTGAAACCCTACGTCATCGGGTTGGACCTGGGAGGCACCAACTCCGTGTTCGGCATCGTGGATGCCCGTGGCGAAATCAAGGCCACCACCGCCATCAAGACCGGCGGCTACGACCGCGTGGAAGACTACGTGCGTGACGCCGTCAACGCCCTCATGCCCATCATCGAGACCGTGGGCGGACTCGACACCATCAAGGCCATGGGCATCGGCGCGCCCAACGCCAACTACTACCGGGGCACCATCGAGTACGCCCCCAACCTGCCCTGGGCGCACGACTGCGTGGTGCCGCTGGCCAAGCTCTTCAGCGACGCGCTGGGCGGGGTGCCCGTCGCCATCACCAACGACGCCAACGCCGCCGCCCTGGGCGAGATGACCTACGGCGTGGCCAGGGGCATGAAGAACTTCATCGACATCACCCTGGGCACGGGCGTGGGGTCTGGCATCGTGGCCAACGGGCAGATGGTCTACGGTTGCGACGGCTTCGCCGGCGAGCTGGGCCACACCACCATGGTGTGGGAGAACGGCCGCTCCTGCGGCTGCGGGCGGAAGGGCTGCCTGGAGGCCTACTGCTCCGCCACGGGCGTGGCACGCACCGCCCGAGAGTTCCTGCAGACCAGCGACGAGCCCTCCCTGCTGCGCGACTACAAGCCCAAGGACATCACCTCGCTGGAGGTGAGCCTCGCCGCCGCCAAGGGAGACGCGCTGGCCAAGCGCGTCTATGAGTTCACGGGCGACATGCTGGGCCGCGCCTGCGCCAACTTCACGGTCTTCTCCTCGCCCGAGGCCTTCGTCTTCTTCGGCGGACTCACCAAGGCGGGCGACCTGCTGATGGAACCCGTCAAGCGCTCCTACGACAAGCACGTGTTCCCCATCTTCCGCGGCAAGGCCAAGTTCCTCATCTCCAGCCTCGACGGCAGCTCCGCCGCCGTGCTGGGAGCCTCCGCCGTGGGCTGGGAACTGTAAAGCCGCGGGGTCTCGCGGGACACCCCTCCCGCCAGGCCGTTCCCTCCCGGGCGACATCCCGCGTTGTCGCCGAGACGCGTTCCCATGTCTCGCCCGTCGAAGGGCAAGCACTGCGTCGCCACGGACATATAGAAAAGCCCGCGCTACGGGGAATCCCCTTAGCGCGGGCTTTTCTATATGTCTCCGCCCTAGGCAGGCGGACCCGTCCCGTCCCGCGGACGCGGAGCAGGGAGAAACGTTACTTCAGCACCTTGGCGGCGCACTGCCCCATCACCTTGTAGCCCTCGGCGTTGGGGTGGAGCCAGTCAGACTGCAGGTCTTGGCGCAAGGCCTCGGGGTCGTTGGGATCCCGCGTGGCCTTGTCGAAGTCTATGTATCCGTCATAGTCAGCGGAGGCGCGCACCCACTCGTTCACCTTCTGGCGAGCCTTTTCCATGCTTTCGCCCTTCATGAAACTGTTCTTGAAAGGCATGATAGTAGCCCCCCACACCTTCATGCCCCTCTCCTTGGCCTTCTTGGCGAAGAGAGCGTAATACTCCGTCAGCTTGGCCATGGTCTTCGAGCCGTCGTCCCTGATGCCGCCAATGTCGTTCACGCCCTCGAAGATAACCACGTCGGTCACTCCCCGCTGGGCGAGTATGTCGCGGTCAAAGCGCTGGGAAGCGGGGGCGGACAGTCCGCCGGCTATCACGCAGTTGCCACCAATGCCCAGGTTGATGACCGCCACCTTGCCGCCAAGCTCCTCGGCCAGCACGTCCGTCCAGCGGTTCTGCGCGTCGGTGGTAGTGCCGCGGCCGTCGGTGATGCTGTTTCCCAGGCAGGCTATGCAGCGCGTAGAGGCGGGAGCCTCCACTTCCAGGGCGGCGATGCTGTACCAGTGCTCAAACGTCTCCACGGGGGTAAAGGCCGCGGTGGGCCGCGCCTCGCCCGCCATCAGGTAGGAAGTCGTGCGCGAGCCACGATGCGTGGTGGCCTTTTCGGGAGTCTTCCCGTAGTTGATGGTCACCGAGAGCCGCTGCAGGGGCTTCAGCTTGTAGGCGGCGATGTCCGTATACACCGCCTTGCCGGGCTCTATGGTCACCGAGCGTTTACCGCCGAAAGTGAGATACTTGGCCGTCTTCGCCTCGATGTCCTTGCCTCCATCGGTGTCGGCGATGTACACCGACTTGATTTCCACAGGCTGCGCGCTCTTCTCGTTAGACAATTGCAGGCGAAGCTTCTCGCCGCCAATGCTCACGTGGATGACTTGCCGCAGGGAGTGGTCCGTCATTGTCGTCTTGGGCATGTCGCTCTCCGCCAAGGGGGCTTCAATGGCCGTTGCCCATGTGGCCGTCCATTTGGTCTGCGCCTGGAGGCCAACCGCGGCCAGCAACGCGAGAGCGGATGTAAGGATGATCTTTTTCATAGTGTATGGATGTTAGTTAGATGTTTCCACGGGCAAAAATAATCATTTTTCACCAAAAACAAGGCTACTGACGGCAAAACATTCCATTCTCCCGCCAACACTGCCCCACGGGGCCGGAAGTATAAATAAGTTTAAAGACCGGGCGAAAACTTCGCCAAGAGAGAAGTTTCGAGTAACTTCGCGGCAGCGAATCGTAAAGGACTCCCAACGAAAAGGGAGCCGAGACGTATCCAGGAAAGCAAAAAACTTATGGAAACAAGAAAGAGAAGCAAGGAAGAGTGGACACGGCGATACGTAGCCTTCATATTCATACTGTTCGTGATAGCGTTCGGCACCTCGCTGTCCATCAGGGCCAATCTCGGTTCTTCCCCCATCTCCGCCCCGCCCTATATCCTGTCGCTGGTGCCAGGCGTGACGCTCACCATGGGGCAACTCACCATCTGCATGCACGTGTTCTTCATCGCCACGCAAGTGGCCTTGCTGCGCCGCGACTTCGAGCGCCGGCAGTGGTTGCAGATAGCCGTTTCGTTCCTCTTCGGCTTCTACACCGACCTCACGATGTGGCTCACGGGATTCCTGCAAGTGCCCGCCAGCCTCAGCCCCGCCATCGGCTACCCCTTGCGCTTCATTGAGCTATTGCTCGGCGGCGGCATTCTCGCCTTTGGCATAGCCCTTGAGGTGCGCTGCGATTCCCTTATGCTGGCGGGCGAGGGCTTCCCGCTTGCCATCGCCAGGTTTGCCCGCCGCGACTTCGGCAAGGTAAAGATATGCACCGACACGCTGCTCGTCACCATCGGGGCGGTGTTCATGTTCGTCAACTTCGGCCATTGGGACTGGTCCATGGTAGGCATCGGCACGCTCATCTCCATGTTCTACGTGGGCATGATGGTGCGTGTGCTCGCTCCCCATATCAAGTGGCTCGATCAGCTGCTGATACCGCGGGCCGAACGGGAGAAGGCCACCGTGGAGGAGAAAGACCAGTGGAGCGGGCACCACGTGATCACCATAGCCCGCGCTTACGGCAGCGGAGGCAACGACGTGGCGCATGCCGTGGCCGAGAAACTGGGATGGCCTTGCTACGACCGCCAACTGATAGACCTCACGGCGCGGCGCATGGGGTATTCCCCGGAGGTAGTGGAACGCAGCGAGCAAAACATCCCCACCTCGCGGCTCTGGGAGCTGGTGATGGAAGACAGCGGCATCCCCAGCTCCATGAACCCTTCCCGCGACGACGCCATCTTCGTCAGCCAGAGCCGCACCATACGTGAGCTGGCGCACGAGGGAGACTGTGTCATCGTGGGTCGACTAGCCAACTGGACACTGCGAGACCATCCCCACGCGTTGCGGGTATTCATCGCCTCCAGCCGCGACTCCGCCATCAAGCGCGTCGCCCAACGCCTCGGTGTCAGCGAGGAAGAGGCCACCCGCAAGCAGGCACGAGTCAACACGGGCAGGGCCAACCACTGCCGCCGCTACACGGGAAAGGCATGGACTTCCCCCGAAAGCTATGACCTCATGCTCAATACCGACAGGCTGGGCATCGACGAAACCGCCGCCCTCATCGCGCAAGCGGCCAAAACCATGGGACGAGCCTGACTTCCCGCCCATCCCCAAAGGGACACGGCACGGAGACTCTTCCCATGGCTTTCCGACGCGACTTGAATGCCGCGACCATTTATTTCAAGATATTGCTCTCGCTGCCTTTTGCCTCAAACCATGCATTACAGGATGTCCGCCAAGTCACCTAAGGTGCATTGCCCGAGTCACCTATATTGAAACCGGAATCAACCAAGGTGAGTCGGGCAAATAAGCAAGGATACTTTTTAGGGGCATTTGGATGCCCGGAGACGAGGGGTTATTGAGGGTTTTCAAAACAAGTTATTTCGCGTCGCGATTTAACTTATTTTGCTGACGAAAACAAGTTATTTTGCAAAGGAAATCAAGTTGTTTTCCCCGGCAAAACAACTTGATTTGAAAACAGCCTATAGCCCCTGTCAATCAAGACGTATCATCTCTGTAGCGACGCGCCGTGGCACGCAGCTTGTCCTTGATGACGTTCCAGTTCTTATCAACAAAGGCGGTATCTTGCCAATATCTTGACAAGGTCATAGTAAGCTCCTTTTCTCGCTATCAGTGTTTCATGATTTCCTGTCTCCACCACCTTGCCTTGATGAAGCACGATTATCTGGTCAGCATCACGAACAGTGCTCAACCTGTGGGCAACCACCACCACTGTTTTACCTTGATAGAACTTGGCTAGATTTTCCACGATAGCACGTTCGTTATTGGCATCAAGAGAATTGGTCGCCTCATCCAAGAATATATAATTGGGATCCTTGTAGACCGCTCTGGCTATCAAGATGCGTCACTTCTGTCCCAGGCTCAGCCCCACTCCATCTCTCCCTATCTTGGTATTGTACTTCAAAGGCAATGACATTACATAATCATGAATGCAGGCAATCCTTGCGGCTTGCGCCAATCTCTCCTTGTCTACCTCACTATCGTCTACGGCGATGTTCCTTGCGATACTCTCCGAGAATATCACGCCTTCTTGCATGACAACGCCACACTGTTGCCGCCACCAATCTTTGTTAACGTGAGTTCGATGAAATATAAGTGTTTGAATATTTGGTGATTAGCGAAAATTGCTGTAACTTTATAGTGCTAAAATACAAAGACTTACAAACAATAATCGCTATGATCACCGAGGACAAAGTTACAGAATTATTTTGTATGGCAGACGATTTCTGCAAGTTTTTTGATGCTATGATGAAGAAATACACATTGAAATCTGACAATAAGCGTGCTTATCACCGCAGACATTCCGCAGACCCCATGAGCGGCATGTCGGAAAGATTTCAGTCGGGCATCTTGAATCAAGTAGTTTTCCTGGGCGAAACAAGTGGAATCGCGGCGCGAGACAACTTGTCTTGGAAATGGCACCCAGCTCCCTTGGCAGGCGACTTGCATGAGAAGGGCAAGAGGAACATCCTTCGAGCGCGCGTGATATAATAATGTACGCGTGCGCGAGGGAGAACGTCCACCATGCCTCGCACAATATGTTACGAAAAGTTAAAAATTCGGGGGGGTGAGAAAAGGCAGCCATTTGACGAGGATTCTGAAAGAAATTCCGTACTTTCGCAACGGAAAAAGGCGGTTTAGTGGCAAAAGGCCATAACCGTCACTGGATTCTTCACGAGAATACCACAACTTTTCCGCATGATGAATCGTCTAAGAAACAGATAACAAACTAAACAATGAACAAGCGCAAACGACTTTCCGCCCTGTGCGGATGCTTGCTGGCACTGGCCCCGGTGGCAGCGCAAACCCTGAAAGGAAACGTGATGGATAACGAGGGGCAGCCCCTTTCTTTCGTCAATGTGGTGGCCTTGTCACTGCCCGACTCGACATTCGTGGCGGGCGTGACGACGGGCGAGGATGGTGCCTTCACCCTCGACACCAAGGGAACGGGCAAGCTATTGAGATTTTCCCTGGTGGGATACAAGACCCTCTACACCGCCGGCAACAATGACGTGAGCCAAGTGTGGCTGGAGCCCGTGGCGCAAACACTGGGTGAGGTGACAGTGAAAGGCGACCTGCCCCAGACCCGCATCAAGGGCGAAGGCATGGTGACGAGCGTGAGCGGCACCGTGCTGGAGCACGCTGGCACCATAGAACGACTGCTCGACCGCATACCCAATGTCTCCGCCGGGCGCGGCAAGATAGAGGTGTTTGGCAGGGGAACACCCGAAATATACATCAACGGACGCAAGATGAGAGACGACTCTGAGTTGCAACGCCTCAGCGCCGACAACATCAAGGACGTGGAAGTAATCACCAATCCCGGCGCGCGCTATGACGCCAACGTCACCGCCGTCATCCGCATCAGGACGAAGAAAGCCGTGGGAGAAGGGTTTGGCGTGGACAACCGCCTCT
>OHUR01000793.1_pt1 | contig 10091 bp, 7 predicted proteins | sample 1579251 | NCBI WGS metagenome assembly OHUR01 (sample SAMEA3882528, study PRJEB24775) | human gut metagenome | biome: human-associated habitat; feature: intestine environment; material: feces | place: Netherlands | collected 2009/2010
CCACAAGCTTATTGATGTCAACATCACACACACCATCACCATATGTCATCATAAAGGTTTCATTGTTAACATATTCCTTTATACGTTTGATACGGCCTCCGGTCAATGTGTTATATCCTGTATCAACTATCGTTACTTTCCAAGGTTCAAGATTTGAATGATGTACAGTTATTTCATTCTTACCGTTACGGAAGTTGAAGCTAACATCGGAATTGTAAAGAAAATAGTTTGCAAACCATTCCTTAATATATTCCTGTTTGTATCCAGCACAAATTATGAATTCATTATATCCATAATATGCATATTCCTTCATTATATGCCAAAGAATGGGCATACCGCAAATTTCAATCATGGGCTTTGGCTTAAATTGGCTCTCTTCACTAATACGCGAGCCAAAACCGCCTGCTAAAAGAACTACCTTCATATAGATCTGCTAATTTTGTTGAAATCAAACTTTATATCACTCTCTTCTATTGGAATGTTTACCTGCTCTAGAGGATCATGAGGAATATTGGCTACATTTAGAAGAATGCTTTTACCTTCACCTATTCCAACGAAGCCCATCCATACTCCAACCGGTATTGTGATCCTTCGATACAATTCAGGTAATTCAGGTGACAATATCACCTCCATGTACTTTCCAAATGTAGAAGAGTTCTCACGCCCATCATATAAAACGAAATGTATCTTTCCTACAATACATACTAGGTTTAATGTCATTCTAGAATGACGTTTCCATGCCTTTACCAAACCTTGTAAAACACTTGAGAAATAAACTTCACCAAATCCTTCAAATCCAGGGTCAACACATTTCATTGCATGAAATACATCCCCTTTGGGATGAGTTATCTGTTTTAAGGGAGTCAGCAAAACTCCGTCAATTGTGATATTGTCCATTATTTCCAATTATTTTGCCCAATCAAGATTCTGTTTTTTTGCAGCTTCCATATATGCATTGATTTGTTTTTCTGTCAAAGCAAACATATCCTTAGCCTGCTCTACATAGAATGCACGATACCATTCAGCAATAAAATTCACACATTCGTCATAATGCAAGGTTGAATGCCAATGTAAATAAGCCAAGGCCTTATCACAGTTCAGCTTAAGCAATGTAGCTTCCTCAAAAGGTACATTGCCTGTGAGTTTTGCAGCTTTGTTCTTATCCAATCCCCATAAAGTAGCAAGATCTTGAAACAGTTCAAATACGGTTTTTGTCTGTTCTGCACGTGGACCAAAGTTGTAAGATTCCCCATTTTCGCATTTGCCTTCACATAAATATTGCGCCAACGTCAGATATCCACTTAATGGCTCAAGAACATGTTGCCAAGGACGAGTCGCCTTTGGACTTCTGATTTCTACAGTCTTTCCTTCTGAAAAAGCTTTCACACAATCTACAATAATTCTATCTTTTGCCCAATCACCGCCACCGATAACGTTACCAGCTCTAGCCACACCAAACTTAATGTTTGGCATTTTCTTGATAAATGAATGCCAATAACTCTTAATGACAAGTTCGGCAGCACCTTTAGATCCAGAATATATATCCTTACCTCCAATACCATCTGTTTCACGATACCCCCAAATCCACTCTACATTATCATACGCTTTATCAGAAGTAATTAGAACACAAGTACAATTCCAATCAATGTTCATGACAGCTTCACATACAACAGCTGTACCCACAATGTTAGTAGTCATTGTTTCAAATGGTTCGCGATAACTTGTCAAGACCAAAGCTTGTGCGGCAAGATGAATCAAAAAATCAGGTTTCACTTCCTGCACAAAATCATTAAATTCCCTTTTGTTTCTAATATCACCATAGTGTTGACATATCTTATCTTCAAGATGAAGTGTATCAAACATCGATGGAGTTGTCGGCACACCAATCGAATATCCATAAACCTCAGCTCCCATCATTTTAAGCCATGTAGACAGCCAAGTCCCTTTAAACCCAGTATTACCAGTAATAATAACCTTCTTATTCTTATAAATATTACTAAATGCCATAACTATATGTTTTTTTTATATTCCGCAAAAAGATATTTTGTTGTTTTGAATCTATAATAACCGGTAGATTCATAATCGATTTTCCTATTTTTTCCGCAACTGGGCATCCTCCCCAATGATATCCAAAGTCACATATATTTTCTTTTGTTGCAACAATCGGAGTTTTAAACCAAATCCAATCATCAATGTATGAGAATACAGTAAGAGCGAAATGAGTTGAATAAGCAATACGCAAAGGAATAATGTCACAACCAGTATCATAATAAGCTGCAGGCATATCTTCTTTTTTTTCTACAACCTGTAAAATTTCTTTAAGCCAACTCTGCCTTTGATGAATATTAGCTTTATATTGTTCAAGAACATGTAATCCAATCTTTGTCAAAACAGAAGGTAGTTTAGCAGGATAACTGTAATAAGGGTTTATTGCGATTTTGGCAGATGTTTCCAACTCCAAATAAGGAGATATTTCATTATGAATATGTAGCTTATTCATCAAAGCCTTTTTATAGTTCCGCATTATGTATATTTTATGATTTACAGTTTCTATGCGGTGTTCATCAATATAAGTCTTTAAGATCATTCGCTGATGTTCGTTACTTAAATCCCCACAATCATCACGCATTGCCCGAATAGATGTAGCTATGTCTATATCATTAGTATAAACAAAGCCTCCTATAAGTGTATTAAGAGGTTTGGTATGATCTGTTGAAAATATTGCAGCATCACCATAATTGCCAACTATAATACTTTTATATTTTGAACCAAAGGTCAACGCACAATCTTCCACTAAATAGCAACTATGAGATTTAGCAATCTCCTTTATTTTATCAATCTTACATGGAATTCCAAAAGAATGCTGAGCCACAACTACTTTTGTCCGATTCGTAATTTTGGACACTAAAGATTCTGCAGACATTCCTAAGGTATCCTTGTCGATATCCACATAAATTGGAGTTGCTCCAGTTCGCAAAACAGCATTAGCCATAACAGCACAAGTAAATCCTGTAAGAGCAACTTCATCGCCTTCTCTTATTCCCCAGCTTTTTAATAAAGAATAGAATGACATACGTCCTGATGCGAAAGTCACGACATGCCCTCCTCCAAGAAATTGGCTTAGTTCTTTTTCATAGCGATTAACATAATCAAGATTAGGAGCCTCTATCAGTGCTTCATAGTCTGACTGTTTTTCTGATATATCAATACTTGGAGAAATAAAGCTACTGATTTCAGACGTAAACAATAGTCTAAACATTTTTTTCATTTTTGATATTATCATAATCTCTAAATGGTTTCGTTTTCCATAATTCCTTTCTATTCAACGTCTAATAATTGACTTCACCAATGAATACATTTCTCTATTACAACACACTGATACTAGAATTGATATTAAAACAATCAATCCCATAACCAATAAATTATAACAAAGGGAAATCTTATTATATTCATAAGCCATATAAGGCTTTACAAGAGTACTTAATACTAATAGTACAATTAAAGGTAAAAACAAAGTTTTCAAAATTAGGAATAGTGAAACTATCTGACCAGCATTCTTTGCAAAATCTCTGTATAATGAATACCAATAAAGAATACCCAAAAATATAGGAATCAATCCTTTAGATATAGCGAACGAAAATACGCCCCATTTACCAACAGTAAAAAAAATTAATAACCAGTATAGTATAGGTTGAAATATATTAAACCTATTAAGTAAAGTAGTTTTTTCAATTGCAATAAAATAAGAAGAACTAGGGTTTGAGAGAAAGCAAGGAAAGAAACAAAACACCAAAAGTGATAAAATAGAACTGGATTCCTCATAATTGAATCCAACCCAACTTATAATAAATGGTTCACTCAGCATAGACAATCCAACAATGGGCAGAACTACCATTGGCGAGAGCATTAATAACATCCGATTCACAAATTTCATCAGTCCTACCCTGTCATTTTCACCAATCAAATGATTATATCGCGATGAATAAGGTGAATAAAGTAATGACACAAAGGTTCGTACAAAGGTCAATGCAGAAAAAGCTATGCCATAAACTGCTACTGCCTCCAGACCAACAAAATTTGAAATCGCGATTTGATCAAATTCATAGAACAACACCCAAGAAAGTATAGATATAAATGAAGCTCCCGTCAAGCCCTTTTCTTTATCAAAGATAATACGGTCAAAACGGATAGCTTTAAGAAATTCCACAAATGAATATTGATACTTTCGGACCTGAAAAGCTGCCATCAATACTACGGATAGGTTGATAAACTGCACGAATGCAAAATAAGGTACCAACAAATAATTTTCACTTCCAAAAAAAAAGAAAACTGATAAAATCTTCAGAATACTGCCTACCGCAGAGATACGCTGTAATTTATAATCTTCTACACGTATGGAATAAATCATATTAAGAATTCGTTGGCCAATGATTACCGGACAGGAAACAGACAACAGAATCAGCAAATAACGTGCCGTATAAAAATTTTCACTATCTGGTTCCAATTCAGGCATGAGAATTTGAGGGAATATGCTGATTATTCCAAATAGCAAAGCTATCAGCATAAACATGCTAAGCATAATAAATGCAGTAAAACCTATCGTACGAATTTCATTCTTTCGGTCACCACGAATATAATATTCCGCTGCATATTTCAATCCCGATGAAATAAAACCTAAATCAGCATACGAAAAGAATATAGTCAGAGACGTACAAACACTGTAAATACCAAAGAGTGTTTTATTTCCAGAAAGTGAAGGCATCACAATAAAAAGCGAAAGAAAACCTAAAATTATGGATAATCCTTGCCAAATGTAAATCCTAAAATATTTTCCGCGATATGATATGCTCATAGGTATCAAGTGAAAAGTTGGAAAATTAACTGAGGCTCTAGTTTGGTAAAGAAATAGTTTCTCAACCGATAGCCCTCGGTCATTGCATCCTCAATATTTAGATTCAATATCCTAACAATAGCATCCGAAAGTTCAGCCAAATTATTGGCAGTATACCACAATACTTCATTCACCTCTTCTATTTTATCAAAAAGAATGATGGAAAGCGGATCTTTCAGATTAATAACAGGGATTCCCAAACTTAAGGCTTCAAACATCACAGATGTGTTAGCTGCAAGAATTGCGTCTGCTTTCAGCAAGAAAGAGTTTACATTACCTTTTACTACTTCTAGCTTTCCCCCTGCCTTGTTTGTACAGGAAACCATCCATGATGAATTTGCATCAGGATGGGGCTTCAAAAGTATATTAATATTAGCATTAGAAGATTTAATAAAATCAGTGAGCAATTCGTATTTATACTCCATATCATAATTATCGAGTGCAAATGGCACCAAGAGCGTGAACTTATCATGAGGTTTGGTGCTTCTATGACTGCTATATATCTCTTGATTTCTCAGTGCAGGAGCTATATGCTTATACCCGTTATAATTTTGATAGAACTTTAGCAGATAACTGCTACATAAATAAATATCTTTTGGAGCAATATGACAAAATAATTCTTTATTCGATGCTATAATATGTGGAAAAATTGTTGAATCAGCAATAAATCCCATATATCCATGAACTTTTGCCTCTGGATAGTATTGATGCATTGCGTAATATACTGATTTGTCGTAGCTTTGGTTCTCAAACCAATCCACAAATAAGCAAATGTCAACATCCAATTCTTTCATTCTCATAATAGCTCTTTCCATCAAAATGGCATAGTAGAAATAACTCTGATTACTCTCTTTGTATGCCTTTCCCAAAAGCCATTGAAGACTGAATCCCTGATAAGTATAACTTGCAAAATCTGGCTTTTCAAAACGCCCCATATAGCGCCATGCGTAGAGGTAATCTTTAAAAAGTAAAAAATCACTCATAAAGAACAAGTTTTCCTTAGAATTGGCAACAATAATATCCAATTGCTTTTTTGAGGCAAAGGGCAAATACAAAGGCATGAAATATATTTGTTCTTTTTGGGCATCAATCAATTTATCTACAGAATTTCCATAAAAACGATCCCAATAGGCATCAACCTTTTTTGCAATAAAGGTATCAATGATAGTTAATCTTCCCCCTCGGCACACCTTATTACGCCTCTCTTTCGAACCGCTAAGCCATGAACAGAGTGACCATATTCCATATCGAATATTATTTTTCCATAAACGAATATTATTTTTCAAAGAACTTGTCTTACCATGCACATTTATCTTAGGATACAGATTTGAAATGGTTTTTCGCAACTCATCATTATCCACTATGATTTCTTCTATTATTTCTCCGCTACTTATAAGCTCTGATATCAATCGCAAGGACTCAAGTTCTGCCAGCATTGAAGAAAAAACGGTACTACGAGAATTTACGTTACAAACCAGCCATTCCAAACTATCACGATTATAATCAATTAACTGTTCGGTCAATGCATTATAGTCGGCAATCACATTTTTTTTCAGCTTTGCCTTTAATTTACTCTGTTCCAGAGTTAGTTCATTTAGATTTAATATCATCTATTTTATCTTTAATAAAGCTTCACTCAATAAATCTGCACTTGCTTTTCCAATCTCATCTTTTGTATAAAGATATTTATCAATAAATTCATCGTACACGCTATCAAACACCACAGGGACGGATATATCAGCATCTTCTGCATCAATATTTACCAATGGACTTTGGAAAAAACTAGAGTAACTCAACTCAGCTGCAATGCCATACTTGTTAACGACTTCATCAGTCGTGATAAACTTGATTGGTTTGTGCTGTATTATAAGAAAAGTAATAGCTGTACTCAAATGATTAATAGCCCATGCACAACCCTTACACAACTCCGCAGTCTTTCCAAATAATACGGGTCTGCCGTCAAAATAGTTATGTTCATGATATTTTTGAGCACTAGGATGTGCAGCTATAACTACAGGTAACCCATACTTATCCTCCACACGTTTCAGGTAATTATTTACTGATTTAAAATATTGTTCAGGATCAATATGTCCACTGGCAGTTAGTTCAAAATCAGGATGGAAAGGCATATAAGCATCAATAAACACAATATATTTCCTATCATTATACCTTTCCATTTTATCCACCTTATTAAAATGCTCTATATCATAGTCTACAATTGTTATTTTCTGCGTCTTGTCGGAAATAAGTTGAGATGCAGAGTTAATACTGTGTACACCTTGAGTCACAGCATAATCAAAATCTTTTAAATAACCAATTTTTCTCAATAGAGGAATAGACCTATGAATGAAATAATACCTCACTCTAATCGGGTTAAACAAAAGTTTAAGTCTATGCTCCATTCTATTTTTGGGGAGAGGCAAATGCATACTTCCAATATTGAAATAGCCAACATTTTTTTGTTTTGCTTTGCTTAAAATTCTAAACAACTTCAAACAAGGAGCAAATACAGGCATTAATGAAATGAGAATAGCATCTTTATTGCGATCTAGATTTATAATCCGCTGAATTTCTTTCCAAGATTTGGGTATAGTTTCACAACCTTTAGAAGGTACATTACTTAATAAACCAACTAACGGTCCAATCCAAACATACTCAATTGGGAATCCCTTTTCTTGCAATTGTTTTAACAGAAACCTATCATTATAGACTTCTTTCCAAGGTTCAATATTAAAAAAAAACAGTTTTGGCAGATTTTGATTTGACATCCTTATTTTTTATTATAATTATCTCTAATATTTAAAGTATTAACCACTTTTTCTGTTTCAAAAAATACCATATTTGTCCTAAATATCAAAATTCTCTTTCACAATCATTGGCTTTATATTATACCCATAAATATCCATAGTTGCTACCCTTCAAACTCAAAATATAGAGAATTCTTTAAACTCATTTTCACCAGTCAAGTATACTTCCCCATAATCCTTATCCAGCCTTTATGTTAAAGCGGTATTTAACACCGGGGTATAAAAACTCCCCACCATATTTTTCCCCTTCCAGTTCCACATCCAATCCTTGTTCCAGTGCCAGATTCATACCCGGAAGAATATCCCAAGAATAACATCCTTTCAGATGTAAAAACTGTCTGTAACAGCCTCGTATAACATTATACATATTATACATGCAACACCCCATAATACGATATTCAGAGCCCTGTTCCAACCTCTTAAAATCTTCAGGTTGCATATAAGATGACAGCCCACAAATTCTTGAACCAATAATTTTAGAAAACTGATCACCTGTACATAAACGAATTCCCAATTCGGGTAACATAATCATACTTTGATAATGCCTCATTCCTTTATAAACAGAAATGCCGACTCCCCATTCCTTCAGACCTGAAACAAAATTCTCCGTACCGTCTATCGGGTCTACCGTTATCACATACTCAACTTCTTCCAAACGTGACAAATTCGTTTCTGTTTCCTCTGAAATAACCAAATAATCCTTCAGATTGGAGTCCAAGAAATCAAAAATGAGTTTTTCACACAATTTGTCCCCTTTGGAAACAAAGGTATGATCGGATTTCAACTCTGAAGTATTCCGTAAGGAGAGAATTTCAGGCAAATGAAGCATAATCAGTTCATGTATGCTTCTACAAATATCCGGTTCATTCATATAGAGACGGAGTTAAAAATTCAATATCCATAACCTTTCCTATTTCACTGATGCGATGCTTTATCGCTTTATTCATTTCCAAGACATAATCCCTATCCTGAATCAGATTCAAACGCTCCTGATAGTAGTTTCCCTTTTTCATAGAGTAACCGTCCATACCTGCCAGATAAACTTTTCGAGGAGACAGTTTCTGTAAAAGGTTCAAAGCCATCAGAGCCGAATTATCACGAATAATGTCCACTTCGTTCAGCAAAGAATCGCTACCCACCACGTCGGCATCGCATTGGTAAAACTCCCGGTAACGCCCCTTTTGCGGACGGTCGGCACGCCACACAGGCTGTATCTGGTAACGCTTGAAAGGCATGGTCTGTTCGTCACGGTGCTGCACCACATAACGGGCAAAAGGTACGGTCAGGTCGTAACGCAGTCCTTTCTCACACAGACGGGCCGCCAGTTTGTTCGTGTTCGCCTCGCCCAGTTCTTCCGGCGCTATTCCGGAAAGAAAATTGCCGGAGTTCAGTATTTTGAAAAGCAGTTTGTCTCCCTCCTCGCCGTATTTGCCCATCAGCGTAGAAAGGTTCTCCATGGCAGGCGTCTCGATTTGCTGGAAACCATACAAAGCGTAAACGCCTCGGATGGTGTCGAATATATAATTGCGTTTCGCCATCTCCACGGGCGAAAAATCACGTGTACCTTTAGGTATTCCGGGTTTCGTAGCCATATTCTATATCCTTTTTATGATTCCTGCGCAAAATTACACTTTTTTTTCATACAACTTGTCATACGACTCGGAGATAATACGCCGGAATATAGTTTGCATCCGTTTTTATTTCTAACTTTGCACGAGATTAAAAGCATTCAAGCGTATGAAGTTTTTTCGAAAATCCGCCCCGGAAAAAATAGAGCAACCTGACTCGCCCGTACCGACTGTCTCCACGGACATCACGTCCACTATAACCCCGAACCTCACCCCTGAAGAAACCGCCCGACAGTGGTTTGCCGAAAAGTTCGGTACAGACATGCCCGAAGAGGTGACGCGGATGTTCCGCCAAATCGCACAGGCTGAAGCCAAACGGCAAAAGGCTGGCGAACAGGTGCTCGATCCCAACGAACTGAAACGCATACAGGACAGCATAAGGCTCTACAAGACCAAGCTGACCAACATCACGCAAACACTGAACGGCTTGCAAGCACAGAAAGAATGGCTGCACAAGTTCAAGGAACTGAACGCCACGTTGGAAAAGTACAGGCAAGCCTTTTTCGAAAGCAATAAGAACTACAGCGCTCATCTGAAGGAAATCAAGGAACTGGAACGCTTCGAAACCTTTGAAGCGGTACAAGGCAACTACCAGCGTATCAAGGCGAAAGAAAACGTGCTCCAGTTCATACGCAAAGGCAGTGCATGGCATGCCGAGAAACTGACGGAAGCCCTATCGGCAGACAAGGAAAACCAAAAAAGGGCGGAAACCGAGAACAAGAAATACCAGGAAGCATGGCACAACCTGCAACAGATACAAAAAAC
>OHUR01000794.1_pt1 | contig 10090 bp, 16 predicted proteins | sample 1579251 | NCBI WGS metagenome assembly OHUR01 (sample SAMEA3882528, study PRJEB24775) | human gut metagenome | biome: human-associated habitat; feature: intestine environment; material: feces | place: Netherlands | collected 2009/2010
CCGCCACCAGAACGGCTGATACTTTCTTTTCCAATTTCTGCACCTGCCCTGCTCTTATTCTCCCGGGAAATACCACCCGGGGCACAGATAGAATAAACCATGTTTTATTATAGCGTATCACAGCGCAAACTTCAACCGATTTTACACAGCAAAAGTGCATCTGTGCTGCATAAAGCCCTGCGGTCTGTCCTGAAAGGGCAGTCACCCAGAGTGTGCGCTTTCGCCCCCTCAGGCGCTGACCCCTTCCGTCTGCTCACTACGTTCGCAGCCACCTTCCCCAAGGGGACGGCTTTTCGCGGTGGCGGGAAACTTTGCGGCAGCACCGAAAGGCGCCCCCTTGGGGGAGCTGGCGCGCAGCGACTGAGGGGGTAAACCACAAAAAAAGAAACCACTGCACAAAAGCTGTGCAATGGTTTCTCTTGTTACTGTATCAAACAGTCAGAGCAGGATCAGACGAGCTCCAGAACTGCCATCTCAGCTGCATCGCCGCGGCGAGCGCCGATCTTGATGATGCGGGTGTAGCCGCCGTTGCGGTCAGCGTACTTGGGGCTGATCTCGTCAAACAGCTTCTTTGCAACATCTTCCTTGGTGATGTAGGCGTAGACCTGACGCTTGGTGTGCAGGTCGCTGGCCTTGCCAAGGCTGATCATCTTCTCGGCCATGGAACGAACGTCCTTAGCGCGAGTGACAGTGGTCTCAATCTTGCCATTCTCTAACAGGTAGGTAACCATAGCGCGCATCATAGCGTTGCGGCTGTCGCTGGTTCTACCGAGCTTTCTGGTACCGGGCATCCCGTTTCACTCCTTAAATTATTTTAGTTATTCGTCATCCGTGTTCAGCTTGAAGCCCAGAGAATCCAGCTTTGCCATGACCTCTTCCAGGCTCTTGCGACCGAGGTTGCGGACCTTCATCATCTCGTCCTCGCTCTTGCTGACCAGATCTTCCACCGTGTTGATGCCTGCGCGCTTCAGGCAGTTGAAGGAACGCACGCTCAGATCCAGCTCTTCGATGGTCATCTCCAGAGCCTTCTCCTTGTCGTCGTTGGTCTTCTCTACCATGATCTCAGCGCCGGCGGCCTCGTCCGACAGGTTGACGAACAGGTTCAGGTGCTCGGTCAGCACACGGGCAGCCAGAGAAACGGCTTCCTGTGCGTTGATCGTGCCATCGGTCCAAACCTCGATGGTCAGCTTGTCGTAATCAATGGCCTGTCCAACACGGGTGCTCTCGACGTTATAATTCACCTTGAGCACAGGGGTGTAAATGCTGTCAACGGGAAGGGTGTTGATATCGTTCTTCTCGATGATAGCCTGTTTGTTGCGCTCTGCGGGCACATAGCCGCGACCCTTGTCGAAAGTCAGCTCCATAACGAGCTTGGCACCCTCGCCCAGAGTTGCAATGTGCCACTCAGGGTTCAGAATTTCGATGTCGTCGCCCTGCTTGATGTTGTCCGCAGTAACCTCACAAGGGCCGACTGCCTCAACACGCACTGTCTTCGGACCATCGGTGTACAGCTTTGCAGCGATACCCTTCAGGTTCAGGACAATTTCGGTAACGTCTTCCTTGACGCCCTCAATGGTGGAGAACTCGTGGACCACACCGTCAATCTTGACGCTGGTCACGGCGACACCGGGCAGAGAGGAAAGAAGCACACGACGCAGGCTATTGCCCAGTGTGATGCCAAAGCCACGCTCCAGAGGTTCTGCCACGAATTTGCCGTAGCGGCCGTCCGGGGACAGGCTTGCCGTTTCGATCTTGGGACGTTCAATCTCCATCATATCTATGCCCTCCTTGTCAAACCGATGTTGCCATCGGCCCATTATTAAATTCTTTTAAAAAGAATGCGAAAGGTCGCCATCCAGAAGGAAGGCCTCCCCTTCTTAATGGATTACTTGGAGTACAGCTCGACGATGAGGTGCTCTGCAACTTCGTAGTCGATGTCGCTGCGCTCGGGGAGCTTGTTGACGACGCCCTTCAGGGTGCCAGCCTCGCGGTCCAGCCAGGAGGGCAGAGCCACGACGGGAGCCTCGGCACCGGTCAGCTTTGCAAACTTTGCAGAGCTGCGGCTGGACTCGCGCACTTCGATCACATCGCCGGCCTTCACCTGGTAAGAGGGGATGTTGACCTTCTTGCCGTTGACGGTGAAGTGAGCGTGAGACACCAGCTGACGAGCGTCGCGGCGGGTCTGAGCAAAGCCCAGGCGGAACACGACGTTGTCCAGACGGCACTCCATGATCTGCAGCAGGTTCTCACCAGTCTTGCCGGGGCGGGCCTCAGCACGCAGGTAAGCATTGTGGAACTGCTTTTCCAGAACGCCGTAGATAAACTTGACCTTCTGCTTCTCCTTCAGCTGAGATGCGTACTCAGACTGCTTCTTGCGGACGTTGCCGTTGGAGTTGCGGGTGGTATTCTTCTTTGCATAGCCCATGACCGCAGGAGAAATGCCCAGGGCCTTGCAACGCTTTGCGATAGGCTGCGTATTCTTTGCCATAATTCAATTTCCTCCTTCGATCAGACACGACGGCGCTTCGGGGGACGGCAGCCGTTGTGGGGGATGGGAGTCACGTCCTTGATCAGGGTGACTTCCAGGCCGGTAGCCTGCAGCGCACGGATAGCGGACTCACGGCCAGCGCCGGGGCCCTTGACGTAGACCTCAACGGTCTTCATGCCATGCTCGATAGCAACCTTGGCTGCGGTCTCAGCAGCAGACTGGGCTGCGAACGGGGTGCTCTTACGGCTGCCACGGAAGTTCAGGGAGCCAGAGGAGCACCAGGACACTGCATTACCCTGCAGGTCGGTGATGGTAACGACAGTATTGTTGAAGGTAGACTGGATATGAGCCTGACCAGCAGCAATGTTCTTGCGCTCTTTCCGCTTCATGCGGACATTTGCGCCCTTCTTGGCGTTATTTGCACTTGCCATTTCTCAAATCCTCCTTACTTCTTCTTGTTAGCGACAGTGCGCTTGGGACCCTTGCAGGTACGTGCATTGGTCTTGGTGCGCTGGCCGCGGCAGGGCAGATTCTTGCGATGGCGGGTGCCACGGAAGGACTGGATCTCAACCAGGCGCTTGATGTCCAGAGCAACGTTGCGGCGCAGGTCGCCCTCAACGATGATGTTAGCCTGATCGATGTAGTCACGGATCTTAGCCTCTTCTTCCAGAGTCAGGTCCTTGACGCGGGTATCGGGGTTGATGCCAGTTGCTTCCAGGATCTTGTTAGCAGTGGTCTGGCCGATACCATAAACGTAGGTGAGACCCACCTGAACGCGCTTCTCGCGGGGCAGGTCAACGCCGGCAATACGTGCCATAGTAGTTTCCTCCAAAAATCATCCCATGTCAGTGTCGGGGTCTGCGCCGGGACTCTACGCACTTGACCCCCAGGCGCCCGAATTAGCCCTGGCGCTGCTTGTGCTTGGGGTTCTGGCAGATGACCATCACGCGGCCTTTGCGGCGGATGACCTTGCACTTTTCGCAGATGGGTTTCACGGAAGGCTTGACCTTCATGATGTTGAACCTCCTTTTGGTTGATGCCCTGACGCTTATTTGGAGCGCCAGGTGATGCGGCCCTTAGAAAGATCATAGGGCGACATTTCCACGGTAACCTTGTCCCCGGGCAGGATACGGATGAAATTGGTCCGCAGCTTGCCGGAGATGTGCGCTAAGAGGATGTGACCGCTGGGAGTGAGCTTCCCGGTGTTCTTATCCTCGCTCAACATTTCCACCTTAAAGATGGCGTTGGGCATGGCTTCACGCACGATGCCTTCAATTTCGATGACGTCTTCTTTAGACAAGCTAATTGCCTCCTCATTGGATCTGCTCAGTTTGTCGTGTTGGGACGGACAGGCGGCGATGAAAGCCACATACTTCTTCTCCTGCGGCACAAAATCCGCAAAGTGGGCAGAAAATCCCTGTCCACCGAGAAAGCATCTGGCTGTCACGGCCATTTATAGATTATACACCTTTTGTGTCTATTTTGCAAGTGGTTTTTTCCGTATTTCCGATAAAAAATTCTCGAAATTCAAAAGCTGTCCTTTCTCTCCCCGGTCTTGGTTTTTCTCCACCGCAAAGATGAAACTTTTTCACCAAAAGTTGTCAGAATTGCATAAATGGCGTCCTGCAAAACCAAAAAAGACCTCCCCTTTCAGGGAGGTCTCGGCCTCAGTGCTTACTTGAAGCTGAAGGTGCTCGGGTCAAAATCGGGATCATCCCAGAAGCGGGTCATGATCTCGGTGTGATCCTTCAGGATCGCGTTCGAGTGCTCGAAGTGCGCTGCCAGACCGCCGTCCTTGGTCTTGACCGTCCAGCCGTCGCTCAGCTGCTTGATCTTGTAGTCGTACTGGCAGATCATCGGCTCGATGGCGATGGTCATGCCGGGCACGAGACGGGGGCCGCGGCCCTGATGGCCGTAGTTGGGCACCTCGGGGTCCTCGTGCAGCTCCCGGCCGGTGCCGTGGCCCACGAACTCGCGGACCACGGAGAAGCCTGCGTCCTCGCAGTAGCTCTGGACGGCATAGCCGATGTCGCCGATGCGGTTGCCGGCCACAGCCTGCTCGATGCCCTTATAAAGAGCAGCCTTGGTCACATCCAGCAGGCGCTGTGCTTCCAGGTCGATCTTGCCCACCGCATAGGTGCAGGCATTGTCGCCGTTGAAGCCGTCGATCTTGGCACCGGTGTCGATGCTCACGATGTCACCGGGGCGGATCACGATGTCATGGGAAGGGATGCCATGGATGATGGTATCGTTCAGACTGATGCAGGCTGTGCCCGGAAATCCATACAGACCCTTGAAGTTGGGGGTGCCGCCGTGCTTCACGATGAAGTCGTAGATCAGCTTGTCCAGCTCCCAGGTGGTCATACCTGCCTCGATATGTTCACCGCCATATTTCAGGGCAGCTGCGCTCAGGGCATTTGCCTTGCGCATACCGTCCAGCTCTTTTGCATTTTTGATCTGAATCACGATTATGCCTCCAAAGCCTTCATGACTTCAGCCGTAGTCTCCTCGATGGAGGGGCAGAACTTGATTTCTGCCAGCTTGCCGCGGGTGCGGTAGAACTCCACCAGCGGCTCGGTCTGCTCATGGTAGGCTTTCAAACGATCCAGCACGGTTGCGGGCTGGTCGTCCTTGCGGATGACGGTCTTGCCGCCGCACAGGTCGCACACGCCCTCGACCTTGCTCTTCTTGTTGACGATGTGGTAGCTTGCGCCGCACTTCTCGCAGACGCGGCGGCCGCTCATGCGCTCCACGATCACGCTGTCCTCAACCTGCAGTTCCAGCACCTTGTCGATGCGGATGCCCATGGTCTCGATGGCCTCTGCCTGCGCAATGGTGCGGGGCACGCCGTCCAGAATGAAGCCGTTGGCGCAGTCCGGCTGAGCCAGACGCTCTTTCAGGATGCCGATGATGACTTCATCGGGCACCAGTGCACCGGCGTCCATAAAGCTCTTGGCCTTCAGACCCATCTCGGTGCCCTCCTTGACAGCAGCACGGAGGATGTTGCCGGTGCTGATGGAAGGGATGTTCAGCTTTGCGCAGATGATCTCGGCCTGCGTGCCCTTACCGGCACCAGGTGCGCCCAACAGGATCAGATTCATAGGATCATTCCTTTCCTTTGCTAGAGGATGTAAACTCCAAAAAAGTAAAAAAGCACTGAAAAGTTCGAGCGTACTCTCCTTTCCAGTGCTTTCTTACATCTTTATTGCTTCAGATCAGCCAAGGAAACCCTTGTGGTTGCGCATGGTCATAAAGCTATCGAGGCTGCGGGTGGTATCCAGTGCCACACCAACCACGATCAGCAGGCTGGTACCGCCCAGCTGGATGCTCATACCGGTCAGGTTGCCCAGAATGATCGGCAGTACAGCCACCGCAGCCAGGAAGATGGCACCGATGAGGGTGATCTTGTTCAGGGTGCGGGTGATGAAATCGCTGGTCGGCTTACCGGGACGGAAGCCGGGGATCGAGCCGTTGTTGCGGCGCAGATTGTTGGCGATCTCAACGGGGTTGTACTGGATGGCCACATAGAAGTAGTTGAATGCCAAGATCAGCAGCAGGTAGATCACAACGTACAGCCAGGAGGTGTAGTTGAAGGTATGGAAGAACGCATACCAGACCGGGTGAGCAGTCTGATCGATCTGCAAAAAGCTGCCGATGGTGCCCGGGATGGACACCAGTGCCGAAGCGAAGATGATGGGCATGACGCCGCTCATGTTCAGCTTCAGGGGCAGGTAGCTGTTCTGCCCGCCCATCTGCTTGCGGCCCACCACACGCTTGGCATACTGGATGGTGATGCGGCGCTCAGCGTTGGTCATAACAACGATGAACACGATCACAACCAGTGCCAGAACCAGCAGCAGGGGCAGCAGGATATAGAACCGGGTCTCGCCTGCAGCGGCGCGGGTCAGCAGACCCGTGACGGTGGTGTAGACGCTGGACCAGTTGGAAACGATCGAGGAGAAGATCAACAGAGAGATACCGTTGCCGATACCCTTGTCATCGATCTGCTCGCCCGCCCAGGTGATCAGCTGAGCACCTGCAACGAAGGTGGCGATGATGACCACAGCGGCGAACACGCCGACTGCGCCGGAAACATACTTCAGTGCACCCATATTGCGGATCACGAAGTAGTAGCCAATGCCCATGATCAGAGCGATCACAGCACCGGCGTACCGGTTGATCTGCTGCAGCTTCTGCTGGCCGTCCGCTTCCTTTGCCAGATTTTCCAGCGAAGGAATGGCTACAGTCAGCAGCTGCACAATAATAGAGGCGTTGATATAGGGTGTCACACCTAACGCGAAGAGCGTGCAACGGGCCAGAGCACCACCGCTCATCATGTTCAGATAGGAGAGCATGTCGCCGTTTGCGAACATCTGCGTCAGCGCAGAGCCGGAAACGAACGGAACGGGGATGGCACAGCCCAGACGGTACACCACGAGGATCGCCAGCGTGAACAGGAGACGATTTTTAAGCTCGGGGATCTTCCATGCGTTACGGAATGTCTGGAACACCTTACATCACCTCAGCCTTTCCGCCTGCCTTCTCGATTTTCTCTTTGGCAGAAGCGGAATAGGCTGCGGCCTTCACGGTCAGAGCCTTGGTCAGCTCGCCGTTGCCCAGAACCTTAACGCCGTCCAGGGTCTTCTTGACCAGACCCTTTGCCTTCAGAGCCTCGGTATCGACGACATCGCCGGCATTGAAAGCAGCTTCCAGATCAGCCACGTTGACGATGGCGTACTGGGTAGCAAAGATGTTGTTAAAGCCAACCTTCGGCAGGCGGCGTGCCAGAGGCATCTGGCCGCCCTCGAAACCAGCGTGCTTCACGCCGGAACGGGCCTTCTGGCCCTTGCTGCCGAAACCGGCAGTCTTGCCATTGCCGGAGCCAATGCCGCGGCCCTTGCGGGTCACAGGCTTGTTGGCACCCTTGCTGGCGTGCAATTCATGAAGTTTCATTGTGCGTATACCCCCTGCTATTAGGCTTCGGTGACGCTGAGCATAAAGCCGATCTTTGCGATCTTGCCCTGCGTAGCGGCATTGTCAGGCTGAACGGTAACGTCGCCCGGCTTCTTCAGGCCCAGGGCCTCAGCGGTAGCGATCTGCTTAGCGCCGCGGCCGATCAGGCTCTTCTTCAGCTCGATCTTGAGCATCTTATCTGCCATGGTTTGTTACCTCCTTAACCCAGAATCTCACTCACGGTCTTGCCGCGCTTCTCAGCGACGGACTCCGCGCTGACCAGGCCGCACAGACCTGCGAAGGTAGCAGAAACAACGTTGATGGGGTTGTTGGAACGCATAGACTTCGCACGAACGTCCTTGATGCCAGCAGCCTCAATGACGGCACGCACGGGGCCGCCGGCGATCATACCGGTACCGGGTGCAGCCGGCTTGAGCAGAACAGCGCCTGCGCCGTACTTGCCGACGATCTCGTGGGGGATGGTGGTGCCCTTCAGGGCAACCTTGTGCATGTTCTTCTTGGCAGCGGCCTCACCCTTGCGGATAGCCTCGGGAACTTCGCCGGACTTGCCAACGCCGTAACCGATGTTGCCCTTGCCGTCGCCAACAACGATCAGGGCAGCGAACTTCATAACGCGGCCGCCCTTAACGGTCTTGGAAACGCGGTTGATGGAGACGACCTTGGTGATCATGCCGTCATCTTGTTCTCTGTTTCTCTGCATGGCCATTGTATCTTCTCCCTCCTTACAGTTTCAGGCCGGCTTCACGGGCACCTTCAGCAAGTGCCTTAACACGGCCGTGGTATACGAAACCGCCGCGGTCATAGACCACTTCGGTAATGCCTTTTTCAAGGCACTTCTTGGCGATGCGCTCGCCAACCTTCTTGGCAGCGTCGCAGTTGCCGCCATAGTCCTCAAAGTCCTTTTCCAGGGTGGAGGCGGAAGCCAGCGTAACACCAGCTTCATCGTCGATCACCTGGCAGTAGATGTGCTTGGCAGAGCGGAAAACATCCAGACGGGGACGAGCAGCAGTGCCGCTGATCTTGCCGCGGACACGACGGTGGCGGCGCAGACGAGCAACGTTCTTATCAGCCTTGTTGACCATAATGTTTCTCCTCTCCTATTATTTACCCTTGCCGGCTTTGCCTTCCTTACGGATGACAAACTCGCCGACATAGCGGATGCCCTTGCCTTTGTACGGCTCAGGCGGGCGCTTGCTGCGGACTTCGGCCGCAAACTGGCCGACTTCCTGCTTGTCGCTGCCCAGGATGCTGAAATGCAGAGCATCCTTGACTTCGATCTTGATGGTCTCGGTTTCTGCAACCTCAACCGGGTGAGAGAAGCCCAGGGTCAGGACCAGCTTGCTGCCCTGCTTTGCGCAGCGGTAGCCAACGCCCTGGATCTCCAGGTCCTTGCGGAAGCCTTCGGTAACACCGACAACCATGTTGTGGATGTTGGTGCGGGTCAGGCCATGGAGACTACGTGCCTCCTTCTCGTCATTGGGGCGGGTAACCAAAATCTCATTGCCCTCGACCTTAACGGTCATCAGGGGATGATAGTTGGAATTCAGGCTGCCCTTGGGGCCCTTGACGGCGACAGTGTGTGCTGCCTCATCGACAGTGACAGTGACACCGGCAGGAATGACGATGGGTTTTCTTCCAATTCTCGACATTGTCTTTTACCCCTTTCTTACCACACAAAGGCCAGGACCTCGCCGCCAACGTGCGCAGCACGAGCAGCCTTATCGGTCATGATGCCCTTAGAGGTGGAAATGATTGCGGTGCCCAGGCCCTTCATGACCTTCGGCATATCCTCGCAGTTGGTGTAGATGCGCAGGCCGGGCTTGGACACGCGGCGCAGGCCAGAGATAACGGGCTCGCCGTTAGCCTGGTACTTCAGGGTGACAACGATGGTGCCCTGAACGGTGTCGTTCTTCACCTGCATGCCCTTGATGTAGCCCTCGTCAACCAGAATCTGGCAGATAGCCTTCTTCATGTTGGAAGCGGGGATCTCCACAGAAGGGTGTTTGGCAGTGCTAGCGTTGCGGATGCGAGTCAGCAGGTCCGCGATAGGATCAGTAATCTGCATTTGCCACTAACCTCCTTAGATTAGCTCTCATTTGTTTTATAATGATACCGCCCCGAAACATGCTTGCCCCGGGGCGGATATCCGACATTCTATCCAGCCCTCTGGCTTGATTACCAGGAAGCCTTCTTCACGCCCGGGATCTCGCCCTTGTAGGCCAGCTCACGGAAGCACACACGGCACACGCCGTACTTGCGCAGCACGGAGTGGGGGCGGCCGCAGATGCGGCAGCGGGTGTATGCACGGGTAGAGAACTTAGCAGGACGAGACTGCTTCAGCTTCATAGACAGTTTAGCCATTGTAATCTCCTCCTTAGTTATTCTCGGTAGCGAACGGAGCGCCCAGAGCCTTCAGCAGCTCCTTGCCCTCTTCGTCGGTCTTAGCGGTGGTAACAAAGCAGACATCCATGCCGCGGACTGCATCGACCTTCTCGAAGTCGATCTCGGGGAAGATGATCTGCTCCTTCAGGCCGAAGGCGTAGTTGCCGCGGCCATCGAAGGAGTTGCCGTTGATGCCGCGGAAGTCGCGGACACGGGGCAGAGCAACGTTGAACAGGCGGTCAACGA
>OHUR01000798.1_pt1 | contig 10054 bp, 6 predicted proteins | sample 1579251 | NCBI WGS metagenome assembly OHUR01 (sample SAMEA3882528, study PRJEB24775) | human gut metagenome | biome: human-associated habitat; feature: intestine environment; material: feces | place: Netherlands | collected 2009/2010
CGGCGCGCCGCCCCCGGTCTTTTTTGGGCGGACCGTGTCGCACGTTTGTCTCGATCTGTAACATCTAGCCGAGTTTTTTGGTCCTAGCTGTTACAGATTGAGACGAACAGGATTGCTCTTTCCGAAGAATCTAAATCTGTAACACGTAGCCCGCTTTTGACCGTCTACCTGTTACAAATCGAGACAAACGGAGTAGGACCTAACCCCGTATGTCCCTAACAGTCGAGCGTTCGACCAGCGTACTCGGCACATGAATCGCCTCGATAGACGAGCTCTCTCCAATCGCCGCCTCAAACGCAAGCTTACCGACACCGCGCAAATCAAATCGCAGCGTCGTCAGTCGATTGTGAGGAACAAGTCCCTCGAGTGCGTCGTCGATACCAACCACGCTCACGTCGTCGGGCACGGACAGGCCCGCGTTCTCGAGCGCGGCGATAACGCCCAGCGCCATCTGGTCATTTGCCGCAAGCACGGCAGTCGGCGCCTGCGACCCGCCGGCAAGCACCTCGGCCGCAATCCGCTCGCCCATGGCGTACCCACTGTCCGCACTCCAATCGCCACGCAGCATCGGAGCGGCATCGACATGAGCACGACCCAGCGTATCGCGCCAACCGGCCTCACGAAAACGCGAGGAAATCGAGTTTTCCGGACCCGCCACAAACCGCATATTCGAGTGACCATGTTCCAGCAGATAATTGGTCAACAGCTCGCACGAACCATACTGGTCGGAGTCGATCGTCGTGCAGCGCGGATGCGCATACATGGACAGGATGACCGTTCGCACTCCCGGCTGGGGAACAAACTCCTCAAAATCGGGAGCCATGCGGTTCATGTTGAGAATCATGCCGTCGACGGGTCGCTCGACCATGCGGCGCGAGGCATCGGCAAGTGCATAGGGCTTGTCGCCGCCCATCTCGATCATAGTGACGGCAAAATCGTGCTCGCGCGCCGCTTGCATGATACCCTCGAGCGTCGCCAGGTTACCGACACGTGTGATGTTGTACATGCACAGGCCAATAGAACGATACGACCCGCCGCGCAACGCCGCTCCAGCAAAATTGGGACGAAAGCCCAGCTCTTCCATGGCGGCCAGCACACGCTTGCGCGTCTTTTCCGTCACGTTGGGCATACCGTTGACCACGCGAGACACAGTCTGGCGGCTCACGCCAGCGAGCGCCGCAACCTCTGCCGCGCTCGCCGAACGACCATTCCTTGTCTGCTGATCCATGCCTTCCACGCTAACCTGCTTCCCAACTATTCCCCGCGCCCATGGCGCATCGTACATACATTGATAACGTGCTCATGATACCCGAGCCATATACCACAACATGAAAACTTCTGTCAATCAAAACCGCTTACCGAACAAATACAACCGTTCGCGGCTGTTTGAAGTTGTTTTGTTTCTATACATCCCAGCCGGATGTTAACGTGCTCATTGTCAAATGTTCACGTGCTCATTTTGGTTCTAATCATTTTAAGATAGTGTTTATCGGGCTTTTTCACCGCTGAACGCTAACCAGGGAGCCTCCTGAGCGCAAACGCACAATATCGAACAGCGAGACGAGAGGGTGTATGCATATGTCTTTGCTAAACCGCGTACAGCAGCTGCCGAAGGGCTTTGTTTGGGGCGCCGCAACCGCCGCGTACCAAACGGAAGGTTCCACGAAGGTGGCAGGCAAGGGTAAGACCATGTGGGACGATTACCTTGTCGCCCAGGGTCGCTTTTTGCCCGACCCGGCCAGTGATTTCTACAACCGCTACGAGGAGGATATCCGCCTTTCTGCCGAGCATGGACTCAACGCCATTCGTGTGTCCATCGCCTGGACCCGCATCTTCCCCAACGGCGACGATGCCGAACCCCTCGCCGAGGGCGTTAAGCACTACCACGAGCTGTTCGCCTGCTGCAAAAAGTATGGCGTCGAGCCCTATGTGTCCCTGCATCACTTTGACTCCCCCGCCGCCCTGTTCAACCAGGGCGACTGGCTCAACCGCAAGACCGTCGACGCCTATGTGCGCTATGCCGAGTTCTGCTTCCGCGAGTTCCGCGAGGTCAAGAATTGGTTCACCATCAACGAGCTCATCAGCCTCTCGCACTCCCAATACATCCAAGGCAACTTCCCGCCCAACCATCACTTTGATGTGACGAGCGGCATCCAGAGCCAGCACAACGAGCTCGTTGCCCACGCCCGCGCCGTCAACCTGTATAAGGATCTTGACGAGACCGAGCACCTGGGCGGACGCATTGGCATGGTCAACGTCCTGACGCCGGCATATCCTGCCACCGACTCGCCCGCCGACCAGCACGCCGCCGACCTGTACAACGCCTTCTACACCGACTTCATCATGGACGGCGCCTTCCTGGGTCACTACTCCGCGCGCACCCTCTCACTCATCAACGAGATTCTGCGTGCCAACAACGCCACACTTACGGTTGAGGACAGCGACATGGAGGAGCTCGCCAAGGCGGCGCCCCGCAACGATATGTTCGGCCTCAACTACTATCAGTCGGCGTTTATCGCCGCCTACGATGGCGAGTCCACCAACAGCTTTAACGGCACCGGAGACAAGGGCACCTCGTGCTTTAAGTTTAAGGGCGTCGGGCAGCAGGTCGATATGCCGGGTATCCCCACCACCGACTGGGATTGGCTCATCTACCCGCAAGGCCTCTACGACACGCTCAAGCACATCAGCGCCACCTATCCCAACCTCCCCGTCATCTATATCACCGAAAACGGCCTGGGCCACAAGGACCCCGAGCCCGACGCAAACGGCATCGTCGCCGATCCCGAGCGCATCGACTTTGTCGACCAGCACATGGAGAAGGTGCTCCAGGCGCGCGCCGAGGGCGTCGACGTCCAGGGCTACTTTATCTGGAGCCTGCAGGACCAGTTCTCGTGGGCCAATGGCTATAACAAGCGCTACGGCCTGTTCTACATCGACTTCGACACGCAAAAACGCTACATCAAGCAGTCGGCACTCTGGTACAAGGAGCTCGCCGACACTATGGCGGACGCGCAGTAGCGCATCGCCTCGCTTTCCCCCGAGGGGGAGCGGCCCCATGCGATACAAACCCAGCCGCTCCCCTCTCTCCCCCTGGGACCGACCCCGCCTGCACCCGGGCTTTTAGCAAGCGGGAGACCATATAGGTTTTCAACGTCCATGCCATTAAGATTTCATGCAAAGAGGAGCGTGAACTATGGAATCGATCGTTAAGTTCTTGGAGAAAGGTCAGCCGTACTTCGACAAGGTCTCTAAGAACATCTACCTTCAGGCCATTAAAGACGGCTTTTTGGCAGCAATGCCCATCATCCTGTCTTCTTCTGTCTTCCTGCTTATTTCGACCCTGCCGGGCGTTGTCGCCACGGTCGGCGGCTTTACGCTGCCCGACTGGTGGAACGTCGACGTCGTGAACTTCTGCAACAAGGTTTACAACTTCACGATGGGCGTCGTGGGCATCATGGTCGCCGGCACCACCGCAAGCGCGCTGACCGGCTCCAAGAACCGCCGCATGCCTGCCGGCAAGGCCATCAACGCCACGAGCACCATGGTCGCCGCCATGTGCGCTATGCTCATCTTGGCCGTTACCCAGACGAGTGCCAAGATCGACGGCGCCGATGTCTCGGTGTTCTTTACCGACAACATGGGCACCAAGGGCCTGCTGAGCTCCTTTGTCGCCGCATTTGCCACGGTCAACATCTATGCCTTCTGCATTAAGCGAGACATCACCATCAAGCTGCCCAAAGAAGTCCCCGGCGCCATCGCCCAGAACTTCCGCGACATCTTCGCCTTCAGCTTCTCCATCCTGTTTGTCGCCGTCATCGACGTTATCTGCCGCACCTGCTTGGCCGTCCCGTTTGCCAACGTCATCTCCACGCTGGTGAGCCCGCTGTTCGCCGCTGCCGATTCCTACGCCGGCCTCGCCCTCATCTGGTTCATGATCCCGCTGTTCTGGTTCATGGGCATCCACGGCCCCTCGGTCGTTAAGCCTGCCCTCAACGCCGCGCTGTTTGGCAACATCACCACCAACCTCGCCACGCTGCAGGCCGGCGGTCACCCCGCCCTCGCCCTGACCGAAAACTTCGGTAACTACATCGGCGAACTCGGCGGCACCGGCGCCACGTTCATTGTCCCGATCATCTTCCTGCTCTTTATGCGCTCCAAGCAGCTCAAGGCCGTCGGCAAAGCCTCTGTCGTGCCCGTGATGTTCGCCGTCAACGAGCCGCTGCTGTTCGCCGCGCCCATCATCCTCAACCCGTACTTCCTGATCCCGTTCCTGTTTGCCCCCGTGGCCAACGTCCTCATTGGTAAGTTCTTCATCGACTTTTTGGGCATGAACGGCTTTATCTATGCCATGCCGTGGGCACTCCCCGGACCGATCGGCACCTTCATCGACACCAACTTCCAGCCGATCTCTCTGGTCCTGGTTGTCGTCCTGCTGGTCGTTGACTTCTTGATCTACTACCCGTTCTGCAAGGCCTACGACAACGTCCTGTGCAAGCAGGAGGCCGAGACCCTGGCCGAAGAAGAGGCCGAGGAGACCAAGGCCGTCAAGACCGCTGCCGCCCCCGCCGTTGAGGCTCCTGTTGTCGAGACCGCTTCTGCCACTGAGGCCTCCGCAGCTCCGTCCGCCCTTAAGGGCAAGGATCTGAGGGTTCTGGTTCTGTGCGCTGGCGCCGGCACCTCTGCACTGCTCGCCAACGCGCTTAAGGAAGGCGCCGACGAGCTGGGCATCGACATTACCGCCAACGCCGGTGCCTACGGCAGCCACTACGCCATCATGGACCAGTACAACGTCATCGTCCTGGCTCCGCAGGTTCGCACCTATTACAACGAGATGAAGGCCGACACCGACCGCCTGGGCATCACGCTGCTGTCGCCCAAGGGCAAACAGTACATCGACCTCACTAAGGATCCCAAGGGTGCCGTCGCCTGGATCGAGGAAAACCTCGAGGCATAAGACGCTGACACCACCTGCCGCTCGCAGACAATAAATGGCCCGTGCATCGATGTGTGATGCGCGGGCCATTTTGTTTAGACCGCACCCGTCCTCCTGTTCATCTCAATCTGTAACATCTAGCCGAGTTTTTCGGTCCTAGCTGTTACAGATCGAGATGAACGCACAGGCCAAGCCGAAAATCTCAATCTGTAACATGTAGACCACTTTTGACCGTCTAGTTGTTACAGATCGAGACAAACAGGCCGAGCACGTCTACGACCGCAGGTCCTTCACGCTGGAACGCTCGACCAGCACGCCCGAGACGAGCGTACGGCTTCTGGAGCTCGGGGCTTCCAGACCTGCGACAACCTCGTTGAGCGCACGGATGCCCAGTTCGCGATGACGGAACTTCACCGACGTCAGAATCGAGTTGGGAATCGTCTTGTAGAGCTCATCGTCGAAGCCGATCACGGACACGTCGTCGGGCACACTGAGCCCTTTGTCACGTAGAGCCATCATCACGCCGTTTGCCATGCAGTCGTTAGCAGAGAGGACCGCCGTGCAATCGGGCTTATCGGCAAGCACAAGGCCCGCGGCATAGCCACTATCCGCATTCCAATCGCCTTGCAGAGGCTCGGGCGGCTCAATGCCACGTGCCTCGAGTGCCGCACGCCAACCTTTCATACGACACTGGCTCGACAGCGACTCTTTCTTACCAGAGACGAAGTATACGTTCTTGTGCCCGCGATTTAAGAAGTACTCGCACGCCATGCGCGCACCACCCTCTTGATCGTCACTAACGGTAGAGCAGATAGGATGCTCCATCGGCGTGATAATCACCGTCTTGAGGTCTTTCGGTGCCTCAAAGGTATCAAAGTCATCGACCATCTGACGCAGGTTGAAGATCATGCCATCAACAGGCAGCTGCGACATCCTGCGCGCCGCTTCGGCAAGGGTCATCTTCTCCCCCGCCCGCTTTTTGATCATCGTGAGCGCAAAGCCTCGCTCTTCGGCGGCATCGGCGATACCGTCAATCATGTCCACGGCGCCGCCCGACAAGTGAAACAGCACGACGCCGATGCACCCGTAACGGCCCAACTTGAGTGAACGCGCGGCAAAATTCGCCCGGAACCCAAGCGCCTCCATGGCCACATGGACCTTATCGCGTGTCGACTCTCGCACGCTATCGGGCTCGTTGATCACACGCGAAACCGTCTTGAGAGAAACACCCGCGGCAATCGCCACATCGTTCATTGAGACATTTTTCTTGTCCATCGTTGCCACTGCTTCTCCACTCGGTTCTCTATCGCTCGTTTTTTGCGTTCTAGCATACACTACCTGCCTGACTGATAAATCAGCCGTTTATCGGACGATATCGACCGTTCACCTGTAAATCCTTGTTGCTCTTCCAAATATGTCTTACGTTGTCATTAACGAAATGACAACGTTGTCATTTCGCAATGCCTTCCTTAAGCAGGAAGGTTTCCGGGCAGTCCTGACCATCCATCGACGACCAGTTCCATCCACATGCATCGCGCATCAAGTAGCAAAGGAGCTCTATGGACGCCATCGTAAAGATGCTCGAAAAGCATCAACCGTTCTTTGAGAAGATCTCGAGAAACATCTACCTCCAGGCCATCAAAGACGGATTCCTTGGGTGCATGCCCATCGTCCTTACCTCTTCGATCTTTCTGCTGATCGCCACCCTTCCCGGCGTAGTTGGCATCACGCTGCCCCAGCCGCTCATCGACTGGTGCAACAAGCTGTACAACTTCACCATGGGCGTCATGGGCATCATGGTTGCCGGCACCACCGCCAAGAACTTCACGGCTTCCATGAACCGTCGCATGCCCGCCGGCAAGGTGCTCAACGACGGTTCCACCATGGTGGCCGCCCAGTGCAGCATGCTGCTGCTCGCAGTCACGCAGTTCACCACCAAGTTCAACGGCTCCGAACTTTCGGTCTTCGATTGCACCAGCATGGGCACGCGCGGTCTGTTCTCGGCCTATATCGCCGCGTTCATTACCGTGTGGGTTTATAAGTTCTGCGTCTCGCGCGATCTGACCATTAAGCTGCCCAAGGAGGTCCCGGGCGCCATCGCTCAGAACTTCCGCGACATCATCCCCTTTGGCGGCGCCGTCATCATCTGCGGCATCATCGATGTGGTTGTGCGCAACCTCATGGGCGTTCCGTTCTCCGAGCTGCTCATCAAGCTGCTCTCCCCGCTCTTTACCGCTGCAGAAACCTATCCTGGCCTTATCCTTATCCAGGCAGCCACCGCGTTCTTCTGGTTCATCGGCGTCCACGGCCCCTCGATCGTCCAGCCGGGCATCGACCCCATCCGTCTTGCCAACCAGGCCGAGAACCTGCAGGTTCTGCTGGCCGGTGGCCACCCCGCCCACTCCCTCACCTTTAACATGTCGTTCGTAGGTGAGTTCGGCGGCACCGGCGCCACCTTCATCGTGCCGCTTCTGCTGATTCTCTTTATGAAGTCCAAGCAGCTCAAAGCCGTCGGTAAGGCCTCGATTGTTCCTGTTGCCTTCGCCGTCAACGAACCGCTGCTCTTTGGCGCGCCGATGATCCTTAACCCCTACATGCTCATCCCCTTTGTTGCCGCCGGCTGCGTCAACGTGAGTGTTGCCAAGTTCTTTATCGACAATGTGGGCATGAACGGCTTCTCCTTCGTGGTGCCTTGGGCTACCCCTGCCCCCATCGGCATCTTCATCACCACAAACTTCCAGCTTATCGCCCTGGTATTTGTCGCGATCATCATCTTGCTGGACGCCATCATCTACCTGCCGTTCTTGAAGGCATACGATAAGCTGCTCTGCGACCAGGAGGCCGAGCGCGCCGCCGAGCTGGGTCTCGAGTCCGATGGTGCCGCCACCATCGCCGCCAGCACCTCTGCGCCCGCTGTCGAGCAGGCTACCGCTTCCGTCGAGCCGACCGTCGCTGCCGCCGACAGCAAGCCTGTCGCCGATCAGCCCGAGCCCGCCGCCAACGCATCCGCTAAGAAGGACGTCGATGGCCTGAAGGTCCTCGTCCTGTGCGCCGGCGCCGGCACCTCTGCCATGCTTGCCAACGCCATCAAGGAAGGTGCTGCGCAGACCGGAGAGAACATCGCTTCCTCCGCAGGCGCCTATGGTCAGCACACTGCCATCATGGATCAGTACGACGTTATCGTGCTTGCCCCGCAGGTTCGTAGCTACTACAACGACATGAAGGCCGACACCGATCGCCTGGGCATTAAGCTGCTCGCCCCGCGCGGTAAGGAATATATCGACCTTACTCGCGACCCCGCCGGCGCCATTAAGTGGCTCCGCGAGAACCTCGACTAGTTTCCTCCCTCTGTTGGTGCCCGGATCCCCAGTTCGGGCACCTCTCCCTATTCGTATCCCACAGAAAGGATGACTCATGACCAACCCCATGCAGTTCCCCGACGGCTTTGTCTTTGGCGGCGCCACCGCTGCTTACCAGGTTGAGGGCGAGACCCGTACGCACGGCAAGGGCAAAGTGCCCTGGGACGATTTCCTGGCAGCCCAGGGTCGCTTCTCCCCCGATCCCGCAAGCGATTTCTACAACAAGTACCCGGTCGATATCGACCTGTGCCAGCGTTTTGGCATCAACGGTATCCGTGTCTCCATCGCTTGGAGCCGTATCTTCCCCAGTGGCACCAGCGAGATTAACCCCGAGGGCGTCGCTTTCTATCACGAGCTTTTCGCCACCTGCAACAAAGCTGGCGTTATCCCCTATGTCACGCTCGATCACTTCGATACGCCCGAGGCCTTTTACCAGAACGGCGGCGAGGGATTCCTGACGCGCACGACGATCGACGCCTTTGTCGAGTACGCCAAGTTCTGCTTTGCCGAGTTCACCGAGGTCAAGCACTGGTTCACGTTTAACGAGATTCCCGCAACCGCCGAGGGCAGCTTTATCGTCGGCAACTGGCCGCACGGCGAGAAGTACCGCCTGGACAAGGCCTTCCAGCTCATGCACAACATGATGGTGGCCCACGCCAAGGCTGTCGTCGCCTTCCATGAGGGCGGCTTTGAGGGCGAGATCGGCATTGTCCAGAACCTGGAGCCCAAGTATCCCCTCGATCCCAACAGCGCTGCCGACTGCGAGGCAGCTCGCATGGCCGACGTCATCAACAACCGCTGGGTACTCGACGCCACCTTCCGTGGCCACTATGCAGCCGACACCATGGAAGCCGCAACCAAGCTTGCCCATATCGCCGGCGGCGAGCTCGACGTCCGCGACGAGGACATCGCCGCGCTGACCGCCGCGCTCCCCTACAACGATTGCTTGGGCGTCAACACGTACAAGTGCCAGTTCCTGCGTGCCGCCGAGGGCGAAAACGACATCAACCACAATGGCACCGGCGACAAGGGCTCCTCGCGCTGGTTCCTCAAGGGCGTGGGCGAGTCGTGCGTGCGCGAAGGCGTACCCACCACCGATTGGGACTGGATCATCTATCCCGAGGGCCTGTACGACCTGCTGCTCCGCATTAAGAACGATTACCCCAACTACAAGAAGATCTACATCACCGAGAACGGCATGGGCTATAAGGACGACTTCGAGGATGGCTTTATCGATGACGCCCCTCGTATCGACTACATGCGTCAGCATCTCGCGTGGATCCTCAAGGCAATCGACGGCGGCGTGAACGTCGACGGCTACAAGAACATGGCCGGGACCTTCACGCAGCCGCAATTCGTCATCTGCGACCCCGCGCTGCTGCGCACGCTGCACACGCAGGGGCGCAAGCTCGCCATTGTGTCCAACAAGCCGGACGAGGCCGTGCGCGCACTGCGGGCAGATTTTTTTGCGGGCACGATCTCGATCGCCGTCGGCGAGAAAACCGGCATCCGGCGCAAGCCCGCGCCGGACACTCTGCTGGCCGCCATGGCGCAGCTTGGCGCTGACGCTGCGAGCACGGTCTATGTCGGCGATTCGGAGGTCGACATCGCCACGGCGCGCGCAGCCGGTCTGCCGTGCATCAGCGTGCTGTGGGGCTTTCGTGACCGGGACGTGCTCGAGCGCGCAGGCGCGCAGCAGTTCGCCGCCGACATCGCGCAGCTGCAGGCGCTTCTGGGCTGAAAAAATCCGCTGGGATCA
>OHUR01000808.1_pt1 | contig 9976 bp, 7 predicted proteins | sample 1579251 | NCBI WGS metagenome assembly OHUR01 (sample SAMEA3882528, study PRJEB24775) | human gut metagenome | biome: human-associated habitat; feature: intestine environment; material: feces | place: Netherlands | collected 2009/2010
GCTGGCGGCGCAGCTCGTCGGAGTCGGCGGCCAGCTTAATGGCGCGCTCGGCGCGCTTGTCGCCTTCCTCGGCCTCGTGCTCCAGCACGGCGCGCTTGGCCGTGGTGAGCGCCATCTCGGACATAGAGAAGTAGCCGTTGATAAGCGTTAAAACGAGCGTGGTAATAAGGGAGATGGTTATGTCCATCGGGAGTTTCTCGAACCTCCAAGATTCGGGACGTTAGGTAGTAAGCGTAGGTGACGGATAGGGCAGTTGCGCCCGGCGGCCGCTTGGATAGGTCCGCGGGCACAGACGCGATCGCTAGATTACGAAGAGGATCACCGCCATGAACTGGAAGATACTGCCGGCGAGCACCCACAGGTGAAACACGCTGTGAAGATAGCGCACGTTTTTGGCGATATAGAACGGCACGCCCGCGGTGTAGCACACGCCGCCGACAGCGAGCAGGGCAAGTGCCACGGGGTTGAGCAGCGACACGAGCTCGGGCAGCCTAAAGACGACGAGCCAGCCCATCAGCAGATAGACCAGGCCGCTTACCCAATGCGGCTGGCGCTCGCGCAGAAAGCACTCGAGGGCGATGCCGATAATGGCGATGGCCCATACGGCAAAGAACAGCACAGCGCCGCCGTCGTTTGCCAGTGTAATGAGGCAAAACGGCGTATAGCTGCCAGCTATGAGCAGGTAGATGCAGCTGTGGTCGATGATGCGGAACACGCGCTTGGCGCCCGCGGGCTGAATCGCATGGTAGAGCGTGGAGGCAAGGTATTCGAGAATAATGCTGGCGCCGTAGACGATTGCCGCGGCCATATGCGCCGGACCGCCACCGCGAAGAGCGGCAAATACGATCAGGAGCACAAGGCCTGCGATGCCCAGCAGGCAACCGACACCATGGGTGACGGAGTTCATGATCTCCTCGCCCACCGTGTAGTGCGGAACGGCCGCGGCCCCAGGTCGCGGCTTGGAACTGTCGCTCGAATCGGACATGCCGGTTACATCCTCCAATGTAAATAGTTCTCAACACTATATCAAAGCGTCTGGGTACGTGCGAAATTTGCACCATATGTGGCCCTTTGTTTACCCATTCTTTGCTTGTTGACGCATCAACGTCGAACATCCATAATGCGCTTGTTTTAAATGTTGATGTATTAACATCTTATAGGATAGCTTCTTATGTCTCAAAACACACGTTCCCATCGAAAGCTCAAGATAGCCGGCATTGTTGCGCTGGCGCTCGCTGTTACGTTGCTCGGATTTGCCGGCAACTTTTTGTTTGACTTTGCCCTGAACCCCCAAGCGCCGTACACCATGAAGATGATGCAGGATGGCAAAGACGACAAAAAAGGTGAGCAGCCGGATGCCGAAGAAACCGAGGCGCGGGCGTGGTTTAAAGAGAATCGCGAGAGCAGCAGCCTCACCGCAGATGACGGAACCGAGCTCGCCGCTTGGTATTTTGCTGCACCGGAGAGCACGCACGACTACGCCGTCTGCCTGCATGGATATACCAACGAGCCCATCGGTATGGCCCGATACGCCAAACGATTCCACGACCGCGGCATGAACGTACTCGCACCCGCCGCCCGCGCCCACGAGCGCTCCGGCGGCGACTATATCGGCATGGGCTGGCCCGAGCGCCTCGACATCGTCGCATGGATCGAGCGAATCGTTCAGGCTGACCCCGAGGCGCGCATCCTGGTCTTTGGCGAGTCGATGGGTGCGGCAACCGCCATGAACGTCGCGGGGGAATCTCTGCCCGCAAACGTTAAATGCATTATCGAGGACTGCGGTTATACGAGCGTTTGGGACGAGTTTTCCCTGCAGCTCAAGGATGTGTTCGGCCTGCCCAGCTTTCCCTTGCTCGATGTAGCAAACTTGGTGTGCAACGTGCGCGCGGGCTACGACTTTCATAAGGCGAGCAGTGTGGAGCAACTCAAACACGCGACGGTTCCCATGCTGTTTATCCACGGCGACCAAGACACCTTTGTGCCGTACGACATGCTCGACCAAAACTACGACGCGTGCGCCAGCAAGGTCAAGCAAAAGCTCACCATCCATGGCGCCACCCACGCCAAGAGTGCGCAAGTTGACCCCAAGCTCTACTGGAATACGGTCGACGACTTCCTCGATAGGAATTTTTAGGGAAAAAGCGGCGTCTGGGGATTTATCTAACCCCCTATTTTCGGAAGTATGCGGCAAAATCCGGAACTGCCAACCGGACCGCAGTTTTACCAACAATTTATCAGGGGTTTTGTTGCCAAAAAACGTCGTGTGCTCGGCAGTCTCAGAATTTGCCGCATACTTCCGAAAAACCGCCTGCGAGCACCGTGCTCACAGGCGGTTTTTGATTGAGTTACGCAACAAAATCGCGTTCTTTGTCCAATAGGACGACGCTATTTAACCTCGATGAGCTCGTACTTGCTCGTGCCCAAGCCGATCTTCTCGGCATGCGCGATGCACGCGCGCCAGTCGGTGTCGGGATGCGTGATGCAGAAGGGGTCCTTGGCCTGTTCGCCCTCCAGATGCTCGTGGTTGTGCTCCATCTTGGCCGCGCTATCGGTGAGCTCGGTGTTGGGCAGCGGCTCGGATGCCATGACGGCATCGGCGCAGGCCTGGTCGATGGCGACCGGGTCGAAGCTCGCGAACATGCCGATATCGTTGACGATAGGCGTGTCGTTTTCGGGATGGCAATCGCAGTTGGGGCTGATATCCATGGCAAGCGAGATATGGAAGCTCGGGCGGCCGTCGACGACGGCCTTGGTGTACTCGGCAATCTTGCAGTTGAGCACGTCGGCCGCGGCCTCATAGCCGGGCTTGATGGCGTCCTGGTTGCACACGCCGATGCAGCGGCCGCAGCCCACGCAGCGATCGTGGTCGATGGCAGCCACGTGCACCGTGCGAGTGTTGCCGTTGGCAAGCTCGCGCTCGCGGGTATCGTCAAACGAGATGGCGTTGTGCGCGCAGATCTTTTCGCAGGCATGGCAGCCAACGCAGTGCCCGGTCGCGACGTTCGGCTTGCCGGCGGCATGCTGCTCCATCTTGCCGGCACGGCTGCCGCCTCCCATACCCAGGTTCTTCATGGCGCCGCCAAAGCCGGCCTGCTCGTGGCCCTTAAAGTGGGTGAGGCTGATCACGATATCGGCATCCATGAGTGCCTGGCCGATCTTGGCCTCGCGCACATACTCGCCGCCCTCGACCGGGACGAGCGCCTCGTCGGTGCCCTTGAGGCCGTCGGCGATGATGATCTGGCAACCCGTGGCATACGGGGTAAAGCCGTTCTGGTAGGCGGTGTCGATGTGCTCGAGCGCGTTTTTGCGGCTACCGACATAGAGCGTGTTGCAGTCGGTGAGGAAGGGCTTGCCGCCCAGCTCCTTCACGACATCCGCGACGGCGCGGGCGTAGTTGGGGCGCAAAAAGCTCAGGTTGCCCAGCTCGCCAAAGTGAATCTTGATGGCGACGAACTTGTTCTCAAAGTCAATCTGCTCGATACCGGCGTGACGGATGAGGCGCTTGAGCTTGTCGAGCTGGCTCTCGCGAGCATGCGTGCGCAGGTTCGTAAAGTACACCTTAGCGGGTGCTGCGGGTGCAGTTGCGGTCATAGATATATCCCCTCGGTCTATATGGCGTTACAGACATAGGAGATGGTACCCGTTGAAGCGGGGTTAATGTCAAGCACGGCGCCCAGTCATTGGGTACTCATTGGGGACAGACTTAAATGAGTGCCTCGCCACCTGGCAGCTAGGGACGTTCCTTTTCTGCCGGCAGTTAGGGACAGTCCTTGCCAGCACGGCCGGCGAGCCGGCGAATCGGCAAAGACTGTCCCCGATGACTGGTCGTTTAAGAACGTCCCCAATGACTACTCTTGGACTTTGAGGGCCTCGGCCAGGCTGACGCGCTTGATGGAGCGCGTGTGCAGCAGCGCCACGACCAGGTAGGTCGCAAAGCCGATTCCTACGCACGCCGCCATGGACCAAGCGGGCACATAGATCTCGATATTGCCGTTATAGGCGAGCAGCATCGAACGGAAGATGGCCGTGAGCGAGCCAATAATGACCGGCAGGCTCAGCACGAGCGACGCCACCACGCACAGCGTGATCGAGCGGATGTACAGATGCGAGATCTCGCTATCGCGATAGCCAAAGACTTTCATGTAGCTAATCGAGCGGGCGCTGTGATCGATCACAGCCTTGGTCAGCAGGTACATAAACAGCAGGAAGATGAACACCGCAAGTCCAACCATCATGCCGATCATTTTGCTCATCATGCCAATGAACTGGTCTCCCACGGCGCGCATGTCGTCGGGCGTGGTGTCGCCGGCAAAGTAACGTGCGTCGAGGTCGAGCTTCTCGTTGCTCACATAGCCGTTAAAGTAGGCGGCGTCGTTGTCGAACAGCTCATTAAAGTCGTCGATACTCATATAGATATTCATGTCCGACTTGGAGCCCCAGGCGCAGTCCTTGCCCGCGTACTCAAGGGAATAATGCTCACCCTCGTACTTGTCGCTGAGCGTGACCTTCTGACCCTCGCTCCAGCCAAACTTATCGAGCAGACCACCGCCAAAGACGACGCGCCCATCGCCGACGTTGAGGTCTTTCCAATAGCGCGAATCGGATGAAATGCCGTAGACGGAAATCGTCTCCTCGCCATTTCCATAGCCGCGGTCGTATTGCAGCTGGTAAACGGCGTATTTCTCGGCCTGTGCGATTGCGCCTGCACCGTTGTCGATCGTATTGACCGGGTGGATATCGTCGTTGTCAGTGTCGATCTTAGAGGCCTTGTCAATCAGGTCGATAGCCTCGTCGCGGTTGCAGCCGAGGGCATCGGCAAGATCGTCAAGGCGCGCGTAGAGCGCATCCTTCTTGTCCTGGACCTTGGCAAGCGCATCCTGCGCTGCAGTCAAGCTCTCGGCAGACGGAGATGCGGTCGCGGCATCGGCTGCCGTCTGCGCCGCATCGGCCGCGTCGTCAAGCTCGTCATCGGCATCCTGGGCGGCGGAAAGCAGCGCGCCGTCAACCGACTGCAAGCGCTCGAGCGCCGACCACTGCTCGCGTTCCTCGGCAGTGCCCTCGAGCTCCAGCGGAGCCTTGAGCGTGTACTGGTGCTCGGCGACCAGGCTCGTCTCCAGGTTGTCCGCGTAGTGCGTCATCGTGGGCAGAATCGCCAGGCCAAAGAGCAGCAGCAGCGAGGCAAACGCAATGCCCACGAAGAGCGTGGCGAAGTTGCCCAGGTTGCGCAGGAAGATACGCAGGCGGAAGCGGGAAACAAAACCCATGCGCTCCGGCAGCTGCAAGCCGCGCTTGGTGCCCGATTTGCCGCTCGCCTCGTGACGAAGGAACTGCAACGGCGTCTTGCCCATTTTGCGAAGCAAACCCACCAGCGTGATGAGGATGAGCGCGACGGCGGGAACCACGGCGCACTTCACAAAGATCTCCCAGCTCCAGTACACCTGGAAAGGCGGCAGACTGTACGAACCGTAATAGAGGCTGCGCATGGGCTCGGTAAAGAACACAACGCCGAGCGCAGTGCCCAAAAACACCGCGACCACGCCCACGATGGCGGGAAGTGCCAGGTAGTGCAGGACGATCTCGCGTCGACGATAGCCGCTGGCGAGCAGCGTGCCGATGATGGCACTCTCCTCCTCGATGGTGGCGTCGGTAAGGACCACAAAGACGAACGCCATAATCACGATGATGATGTCGAGCAGCGTCATCCACATCATGGAGTCGCCGTCTACGTCGTCGCGCGCGTAGCCAATACCCTGGTTGGAATCAGCGTCGGTCAGGTCGTCCACGCGCGCATCGGCGTCGGTCAGCGCCTCGACCATATCCTGCTCGGCATCGATGCGGTCCGCGGTGGAGAGATCGCGGTCGGCAAAGGTGAAGGAGTAGGTGTAGGCGGGTGCGCCGCCGGCGTCCTCAAGCGCGGCAAAGCCGGCGTCGGTGACCTCGGCCACGCCATAGGTGATGGTGTTCACCGTAAAGTCCGAATTGTTGAGGAACAGCGCCTGGCTATCGGGCTGGGTCATGATGCCGCAGATGGTGTAGGTGCGGCCCTCGAGCTCGACCTTATCGTCCACGGCGAGGTCGTTGTTGGTGGCGAAGACGCGGTCGATTGCCACCTCATCGTCCGTCTTGGGCTGCCTGCCCTCACAGTAGGACGCGATATCGACCTTGGTGCGATGCGCATAGGTGCGCAGCGTGCGCTTGGTGCCGTCGTCGCCGGCGGTCTTTTTGATGATGGCATCGATAGAGAAATTCTTGTAGAGCGTGACGCCGCCGACGTCACCGGCTGCATCCTCGGCGGCCTTGAGTTGATCGTCGGTAGCCTCGAAGGAGGTGGTCACGCGGCCGTCCTCGATCGTGTACGCATCGCGCATGTCGTCGATAAGGCAGCCGATGGAGTGGGCCGCAAGCAAAAAGCCCGATGTAAGGGCGATGCTTCCGCACATAAGCAAAAAGATGCCCGGGTACTTGCCGATATTGCGGCGCAGCTCGCGCGGGAGACGTTTTGCGAGAGGTGTCATGGCGCCGCCTACCAATCGAGCTCGGCGGCCGCGACGGGCGACTCGTTGAGCTCATCCTCGACGATGCGCCCGTCGCGCAGGCGCAGCACGCGATTGGCCATGCGCGCGATGGCGGCGTTGTGCGTGACGATAATGATGGTGCAGCCGTAGGCGCGGTTGACATCCTCCATGAGCTGCAAGATTTCCTTGGACGTCTTATAGTCAAGCGCGCCCGTGGGCTCGTCGCACAGCAGCAAGCCCGGGTTTTTGACGAGCGCGCGGCCGATGGCGCAGCGCTGCTGTTGGCCGCCCGAGACCTGGCGCGGGAACTTGTTGCGATGTTCATAGAGGCCCAGCGAGCGCAGCAGGTCGTCGACGCTGAGCGGGTTTTTGGACAGGTGCGCCGTGACCTCGATGTTTTCCTTGATGGTGAGATCGGGCACCAGGTTGTAGAACTGAAAGACAAAGCCCAGCTCGCGGCGGCGGTACTCACCCAGGTCGGCGGGCTTGAGCACCGTGAGGTCGCAGCCGTCCACCATGATGGAGCCGGCGTCGGCATCCTCCAGGCCGCCGATCAGGTTGAGAAAGGTCGACTTACCCGAGCCCGAGGGCCCAGCATGACGCAGGTCTCCCCGCGGTTGATGGACGTGTCGATGCCATCGAGTACCGTCAGGCGCGCATCACCGTCGCCGTAGTGCTTCTTGAGCCCCTTGACCTGGACATAGGCTTCCTGCGTTGCCATGGTATCCCCCGTTGTTAGCCTCGTACTACTTTATGAACGTAATAGTAAACCTTGGCGAACTATTTTGGGGCGAGAGTGGGGATTTGTTTCAAGACTAGTCATTGGGGACGTTCTTAAATGACTAGCTGTTGGGGACACTCTTTCGCCACCCGGCAGTTAGGGACGTTCCCTTTCTGCCGGCAGCTGGGGACAGTCCTTAGCAAGCCGGCGGTTCGGCAAAGACTGTCCCCAATGACTAGTCGTTTAAGTCTGTCCCCAATGAGTAGGTGTCTAGGCGTGGGATTTGTTGTGGGCGAGGGCTAGGCCTACGGCGGCGATGGCCGCGGCAAAGAGCACTGTGACGCCCAGATCGCAAGCGATGTCACCCAGCACGGTGGACGTCAGGTCCGCGGCGAGCGCCTTGCCGATCGCGTCGTTCACCCAATACGTCGGCACAAAATGCGCCGCGGTCTGCACGGCTGGGCCCATCAGCGACAGCGGCATCCAGGCGCCGCCCAAAAACGTCATGAGCATGCCGAGCAGGTTGCCCACACCGTTGAGCAGCTCCTCACGCGCACCCAGGCTCGAAAGGGCAAAGCCAACGGCCAGCGGCGTGCACGCCAGGGCAAACGTCGCCGCCAGTGCCAGGCACACACGGCCCACGCCGACCTCGGCGACCGCGCCGGCAAAGCCCACGACGCCCATCATGCTCGACACAAACCAGATGCAGACGGTGAGCACTGCGGCAGCCGCGAACACGGCAAGCGAGCGCTGGCGCTCGGAGACCGGGCCGGCATCCATACGACGCACGCGCTCGGGCTCGTTCATGCCCGAGAACACCAACCCCACCGATACGATGACCGACGAGATAATCGCGTACGCGCCAAAGTTGAAGTACGACTCGAGCGTGGCGGCAGCAGTCGAGTCGACCTTGACCTGCTCGATCTGGACCTCCGCGCGCTTTGCAGCGGCATGTTCGGCGGCCTTGGCAACGTCGCCGTTAGAAGCAGCGGGCTCAAGCGCCGCCGCAGCGCCCGCGAGCGAGATCCAGCGCGAGGCCTCGGCAGACGAAAGCGCCGCCGCCATGGTGCCGGCACCGTAGGTCACATCGAGCTTGGGCAGGGACTCCCCCACGCGGGCGGCTGCAACGAGGTCGTCCTCAAACCCCTCCGGGATAAAGAACACGCAGTCGGCGCTGCCCTTGGCGCTGTTGCTCTTGGAGAGCGCGTCCGCAAGGTCGTAGGTGTCGTCGCCGACGCCCATGACCAGGTCAAAACGCGAACCTAGGTGCTTGGTGAGCGCACGTGAAAGATCACTGCCGTCGCGGTCGACCACGATCACGTTGGCATCGTAGGGCTTGTACTCGGTGAGCTGCGACGAGTTCCAGCTCACCGAGGCCGCGATGAATACGCCCATGAGCGAAATGAACACCGTATAGATGAGCAGGTAGAATGGGTGCGCCAGCGCCATGCGAAGCGCGGTCTTAAAGGTGCTCATAGCGGCTCCTTCCAAAGATCAGCGTAGCGGCGGCGACAAACACCAGCGTCATGAGGACCAGCGCGCCGGCGCGAACGGCAAAAGGTCCCAAGTCTTCAAAGAAATACAGGCGGTTGAACATGTCGCAGACAAGCTTGACGGGGTTGAGCCAGCACTCAGCCGGGCAGGCGCGGGCAACGTCGTCGGCAAGCGCCATCGCTGGCTCGCCGTAGAGGCCGGCGAACAGGGCGCACGTAGTGGCAAAGCCCGTGAGGATGCCAGACTTGGACGCCTTGCCGCCCTTAACGGGAAGCGTGCCCACAAAGAGTCCCAAGCCCGTGGCGGCAAGCGCGGAAGCGGCACCGCCCACCAAACACAGCCCCTCGCGCCCGCCAAAGTCGACGCCCACGACCAGACGCACGTAGCCGATCGCGATCGCCATCGAGGCAAAGGAGACCAGCCACGAGCCCACAAAGATACCGGCCAGCGACGCCGTTTTGGAAAGACCGCCCGCGCAGCGGCGCGCGCCAAGGCCCGACAGATTGGGCTGCAGATCGACGACGCTCAAGGCGGCAAACTCCGCAGACATCATCGCGACCAGGCCAAAGAGCGCGTAATAGTAGATGACCGTGCCATCGGGCGTGGTGCGTGTCAGGCTTACGCGGCGGGTGCCGCCCTCGAGCGACAGGGCGCGCGCAACCGCCTCCGGGTCGGCGAGCGCCGCCGGGTTGTCCTGGGCAATCTGGGACATGAGCTCGGCATTTTGTGTATACGAGCTTGCCACCGTCTCCAGGATGCTGCGATCGGTGAGCACCGATGATGCGCGCGAGCTGTCGTAGCTCGATAGCAGTGTGAGCTTGGGTACGCCTGCGTCGTCGACCGTATAGATGCCCGCAACCTCGCCGGCCTTAAGCGCGTGGCCGCGTGAATCGCGTACTAACGTGGAGCAAAACCCGTTTGAGCTTCGGCTTGGCGGGTTTTGTTGTTTCTGCGGCCTAAAGAGGCCGTGCGAATAGAATAGGCCAATATGAGCATCACTATGGGCACCACTCTCGCTTCGCTGGTCACCAACAAGCGTCGCGTGTCCGCGCTCAAATCGCTGGGAATCGTCACTGTCGGCGACGCCCTGACCTACTATCCTTTCCGCGTCACCGAACCGGTGCCGCTTCGCGCCATCCGCGAGGCCGCACCCGGCCAGCAGATGGCATTTGCCGCCGTGATACGAGATATGCGCGTGGTGCCGATGAACGCTCGCCGCGGCTACCGACTCGAAGCGACGGTC
>OHUR01000814.1_pt1 | contig 9906 bp, 7 predicted proteins | sample 1579251 | NCBI WGS metagenome assembly OHUR01 (sample SAMEA3882528, study PRJEB24775) | human gut metagenome | biome: human-associated habitat; feature: intestine environment; material: feces | place: Netherlands | collected 2009/2010
CACTCCCCCCGTCTCCAGCAGTTCGCGTATCTTGGTTTGCGATTGCGGGTTGTGGCAATCAAAGAGATTCTTGCCTATCAGGTCACCGTGTTTGGCAAACGTACGGCATGCTTTCTCGTTCATATATAGGATGATTCCCTTTGTGTCGCATACAGTTACGGCACAGTTCATTTCATTGGCCCATTCGTACATAATTCTTTATTTTTAATTGGCTATTTTCTATGCACTTGAAATACATTTACAGAAAACTCTTCAAAGTCAAATGTCCTTTTCTCTATCGAATTATTATTGCATTAATCCTCCTTCTATGAAGAAAACGACTTCATTCAATCGTTCTTTATTCGATTCTTCATCTTTGAAAATAGCTGGAGTGAAGATTATCCTATCTTGAATCAGATTATCTACCAAATCCCACATGATTTCATGGTACAGCATCACCATTGCCACTTTTTCATTGTCAATACCATATTGGCTTGCTAAGGAGCCACAATTATTCTTTAGTTCCGCACTGATAGAGTTTACCAATTTTTCAGTTATTTGATGAAAGCGGTCTTGCCGTTTCTTTATAATAGGAAATAATACATCTCCATTATCATCTACCAGCCCATAAGGTTTTAACTGAGAAACGAGTTTGGCATCTGTTACTTTTCCGAACTGTGCTATTTCATCAGCACAATGGTCCATAATGTCGTTGTCAGGAGCAATGCCGCTATTGATGTAAGTCAAAATCAAATTCTGTTCTCCGAAACCATTCGTACCGCATGCAAAGCCATTTCTTGATTCGTATAATACCCAGTAACAGCCACTCCAGCTTGTATAATTGTCAACATCCTCAAACAAGACTAACTTTGTCCACATTTTTCCATCCAGAAGGTATGAAAAAACAAGTGAGAGTACATTGTTCTTGAATCCCATTTCACTGATAGTTTGTGCCAATGATATAAAGTCTGCCTTTGTTTTGACATACATGGATTCAGCAATCTCCTTACTTAAGCTTCTTAGAGAATTGGTCTGTTCTTTGTCGAGAATGGGTATAGTAGCTTTCCATTTTCCTTTTGTTTTACTGACAAGTCCACCTACTTCCAATAACAATAATTGGCTATCAGAGCATTTAATACCCATTTCACGAAGTTCGGCTTGAGTACGTGGAGTCCGTAAATTGTATAGTATTTCCCAATTATTATCTGGCGTTACATAGTCTTCGGGCTGATGTCCGTTCACTGCAACAAACTGGGTTGCTTCCCATTCGCTATAAGGTCTTATCGATATTTGTGCTTTAATCATTGTGGTAACGGACAATAAGGCAAACAACAATAATAAGTCCGGATAATGTTTCATATATCGCTTAATTTTAGTTTTGTTCATCATTCATGCACTTCTCTTATGTAACAAAGATAACGTTTTTTTCAATTCCTCTCTCAAACCTATAACAAAAAACTTCCCGACTACCAATAAAAAACTTCCTAACTACTAATAGTAAAGTTTGCAAGTATAGAGATAAAGAATTACCTTCGCCCTTGGTTTGTCTATCCCAAGCCTTGGGATAGAAATCCCCAACCTTGGCATACACATCCGCAACCTTGGGACAAACTCTGTAAGCCCCAATAAACAAACGAACCTCATAACAACGCTACCATCATGGCAGAATACAACATGCAGGAACTGAACCTGCCGGGAGAAGACGGCAAACGCATTCTCTACCCACGAATGAAACTATACGGGCAGGTGGACTTGGAAACCATCACCGAAAAGATAGCATACGCCTCATCCTTCACACGAGGAGACATCATCGGACTGGTGCAAGCCATCACCGACGAAATAGCCTACCAAATGGGGCAAGGTTACTCCGTGAAGATTGACAACTTAGGAGTATTCACCCCTGCCCTCGGTCTGCGGCAAGACCGTGAACGGGAGACGGGCGAAGAAGGAGACACCAAGCGAAACGCCGTCAGCATCTGCCTGAAGGACATACATTTCAAGGTGGACAAAGAACTACTGTACCGTACCGCTCGCCATTGCCACCTGAAACGTTCCACCGACAAATTCCAACGCTCCTCACAAGTGTTTTCTCCGCAGGAACGGCTGGAACGGGCAAAAAAATACCTGGAAAAGAACAGCTTCATGACCCAAGCCGACTATTGCCAACTGACCGGCTTATTGAAGTCTGCCGCCTCCCGCGAGTTGCGCGAATGGATAGCCAATCCCGAATCGGGCATCGACTACAAAGGACGAGGAACACACAAGATTTATATTCTAAGGAAACCATAACCCACATCCATTGAAGTAACAAAAACAATGAAAATACTACATACCAGCGACTGGCACCTGGGACACACCCTCTACAACTACGACCGCACCGCCGAGCAGCAATCCTTCCTACGGCAACTCACCCGCATAGTAACCGAAGAGCAGCCCGACGCCATGGTGGTAAGCGGAGATATCTACCACTACTCCTCTCCCGCTGCCGCCACGCAGAAGATGTACACCGACGCCATGCTGAACATTCACCAAGCCTGCCCCGGAATGGCCATCGTAGTCACCGCCGGAAACCACGACAGCAGCTCCAAATTGGAGATAGACAGCAGCCTCTGGCAGCACTTCGGCTTGAACGTTGTGGGAAACATCGAACGTACAGCCGAGGAAGTGAATCTGGACAAGCACATCATCGAGATAAACAATGAAAAAAAGACAATAGGCTACGTCATTGCCGTGCCCCACGTCTATCCGCAAAACTTCCCCCTGCTGGACACTGAAACACCGCGCGACCAACGACAGGCACGCTTCTTCCAGGCACTGCTGGACGAAGTGAAGAAACGGAATACGGCACAGCTTCCCGTCGTCCTCATGGCCCATCTCTCCATTGAAGGCAGCGACCGTAGCGGGCACGATGAGAGTATTGGCGGAATAGAGTATGTTCCCCTCAGCGCTATGGGAGAAGGATACGACTACCTGGCACTCGGACACATCCATTGCCCTCAGGACATCAAAGGCAGTCATCACCACGCACGCTATTGCGGCACTCCCCTCCCCGTCAGCTTCGACGAAACCTACCCTCACTCCGTCTCCATCATCGAGTTGGAGAAAGGGGCAGAACCACAAATCAGTACAAGGGAAATTGAAAATCCGATTCCGCTCGTCACACTTCCCCATGACCCGACACCTTTCGAAGACGCCTTGAAATTACTGGAAGAATATCCGGAAGAGAAACCTGCATACCTCCGTCTGAATGTGCTGACAAAAGGCTACCTGCCCCCCGACTGCAACGAAAAAGCCTCGAACGCCGCCAAAGGCAAGGCATGCAAATATTGCTACATCAAGACTACCCGAGAGCGGCAGGCCGACACTGACGAGAGCAAGCCTATCTCCATCCAAGAGATGCAGGAAATGTCTCCCCTGGAAATAGCCAGACTCTACTACCGCGAAACCGAAGGAGAAGAGATGGACCCAGAACTTTGCCAGCTGATGGAGACTGTCATGCAAAAAGTGAAAAGCAAGAACAACTCCTAATCATTTGTCCGGAACATGAAACTCCAGAAACTCACCATAAAGAACCTTGCCTCCATAGAAGATGCCGTCATCGACTTTGAGAACGGACCGCTAAGCGAGGAATCCCTTTTCCTTATCTGCGGCGAGACGGGTGCAGGGAAGACAACCATTCTCGACGCCATCTGCCTGGCACTCTACAACGAAACGCCCCGCATGGACCATGCCGAGAACGAAAAATACAAAGACCTGAGCCAGACTTTCTCTGCCAAAAAGGAAGATGTTGCCATCAACGACAGCCGGCAACTGATGCGCCGTAACACCAGTGAAGCATGGACGGAGCTGGAGTTTACCGGCTCAAACGAAATGCCCTACACCGCCCGATGGTACGTGGCGCGGGCACACCGCAAGATTTCAGGAGCCGTGCAGGATGTGCGCTGGACACTGGAAAACAATAAAAGCGGCATACAGCTCAACAAAAAGAATGAGATAAAGACGGAAATACAAGCTGCAGTGGGGTTGACCTTCGAACAATTCTGCCGCACCACCATGCTGGCGCAAGGCGACTTCACCAAGTTCCTGCAAAGCAAGGAAAGCGAAAAATCGGATATTCTGGAAAAGCTGACCGGTACAAGTATCTACTCCGAAATAGGTGCCGAAATATATGCCGCCACCAAGGAAAGACGGACGGAATACGAAAACCAGAACCGGAAGCTGGAAGGCATCCACATCCTGGCAGAAGAAGAAGTCACTGCAATCAAGGAAGCCATAGCCACGCAAAATGCCGGAGTCAAGGAAGCCAATGAGCAGAAAACTACCGCCCTCGCAAAACGGGACTGGCTGAAGAAATACTCCGAACTCCTCCTCACCCGTGAACAGCAAAAGAAGATGTGGGAAGGGAAGCAAGCGCAACTGCAATCGGACGAATTCAAACAGAAAGAACTCCTGATTAAAGAATGGAATGCCACCGCCGACGCCCGCAACTGGCTCTCTACCTTGAAACAGCAGCAACAGCAACAACAACAGAACTATGCACAAGCCGGAATGTTAAGAGCATCCTTTGCCCGGCTGGACGGAGGAAGCAAGTGGCTATGCGGTTTCCTGAAAGAGCAAGAAGACAAGCTGCATCGTGCCGAGAAGTACTTGCAAGAGCATTCGCCCTTACTGCCCATGTTCGAGCAAAGCCAATCCATCATTACCGGCCTAAAATCCGCACTCGATGCCCAAACACGCATCGGCACCTACAACGCGCACCTTGAAAGACTTGCCGCGCAACAACCCGTAAAAGTCAAGGAGCGTACCGACAAGGAAGCTGCCCTCACCCGGAAAGAACAAGAGAACCATACATTGCAAAACGAAATAAACCTCCGGAACAAGCAGCTTGAAACCATGGACCGCCCTGCCCTGCAAGACAAGAAAAACAAACTCGATGCCGGACGGGAGAACCTGCTGCAAGCATTGAGCGCCTTGTCTTTACTGGCTGAAACGGAAAGGACACTGAACGAGGCAAAGGAAAACGAAAAGGCTTTGAACGCCAAAGTGGAGGCGTGCCAAAAGCAATACGTCCTCCTGCAAACGGCATTCGACAGCAAGAAAACAAGTTATGATGACATCCGCACCCTCTACGACAAGCAAAAGGAAGCCGTAGAAGAGTGGGCAAAGGAAACACGCTCCCGGCTTGTCGTCGGGGATACTTGCCCCGTGTGCGGACAAGAAATAAAATCGCTTTGCAAAGATGAAGATTTCCAGTCTGTCCTTGCTCCCATACGCACCTCCCTGGAAACAAAAGAGAAAGAATACAAGGAAACCGAGCAGGCATTGAACAACAACCGGACAGAATCCAATACCTACGGAACGCTGGCAGAGAATGCCCGTCAGTCCACAGCAAGAGCGCTCCGGAGCTACAACCTTGCCCGTACTGACGCACAGGCCAAATGCGCCCAATGCAACGACGTCGGCCTCTCCACAACCACCGGCGAAACCCTGAAGAAGCTACTGGAAGAGAACAAGCTGGAAGCAGACAAACTGAACGAAAAGCTCACGGAAGTTCAAAAGCTCAGCGCACAAATCATAACTCTGCAACGGCAAAAGGACGAATGCCAAAAACATGTGGACGCTGCACGCCAAGCCTTCAACTCTGCCGACAGAGTGCTGAATGAGCTGAAAAACAACATCGTCAATTACGAGTCGCTCACCGCCAACGAAAAAGAGAACATACGTGCCACCATGGACCGCGTCACTCCCCACATCCTCTGGGAAGGATGGAACACGGAATGGGAGAACTCCCCCCTCTCCTTTATTGACCGCCTGACGCAAGCTACGCGCAACTACCGGCTGGCGCAGGAAAAACAAAGAGAACTGAAATCCGCCATTGCCCTTATCCACAAAGAGCTGGAAGGGATAAACATCAACAAGGAAAGCATCGATGCCGCATTCCCCGACTGGCGCAACGCACCTGCAGCTACACAGGAAATGGAAATCAAGAACCTGGGGATTGCCTGGAATAATCTGAATACACAAGCAAGCGGACTGAAACAAAGCATATCCTCCACCGCAGACCAAATGGCAAGGCTGCAAAAGGATTTAACCGGGTTCTATGCCGCCAACCCCACTCTCGACGAGGAGCGTATCACCGTCCTATCCGCTTGGTCCGGCTCCCGGATAGAAGCATTGCGTGCCTCACTGCAGACACTTAAAGAGGAAGAAGTAGCTGCATCGACCTCCTTTCATCTGGCCACCGGACAAGTGGAAGAGCACATCAACCGGAAGCCCGAAATAGAAGAAAACGAAAACCTCGAAACCCTGGATGCACTCATCGCGAATCTCGAAGAAAAGATAACCGCCGGCAACCAATCCATCGGCCAGCAGAAGTTACGCCTGGAAGAAAACACCCGCAACATCGACCGGATAAAGGAAGAAAAGGAACGTGCCGACCGGCTGCGCGAAGAGTATCTGAAGTGGGACCGCCTCTGCCGCCACTTCGGTGACGAACGGGGAAAGAACTTCCGCAACATAGCCCAGAGCTTCGTCTTGAAAGAACTGCTGGCAGGCGCCAATTTCTATCTGCAACGCTTGACCGACCGCTACGAACTGGAGTGCCAGGCCGGTTCGCTCACCATCCTGCTGCGCGACTTCCATCAAGGAGGTGCGGCACGTCCGGCATGCACCTTATCGGGCGGCGAAAGCTTCCTGGTATCTCTGTCACTTGCCCTCGGACTTTCTTCCCTCAGCCGCCAGAGCCTCTCGGTAGACACACTGTTCATCGACGAAGGTTTCGGCACACTGAGCAGCGACTATCTGAACACCGTTATGGACACATTGGAAAAACTGCACCAGATGGGTGGCAAGAAGGTAGGCATCATCAGTCACGTGGAAGGACTGAAAGAGCGCATAAAGACCCAGATACAAGTACGGAGGATAGACAGTTCAAGAAGCGAAATAGAAGTGGTGAATACCCTCTAAGCTGGTATCGGGATAAAGAAAACGAATGTTTTTTCGGCTCTTGATAGTACAAGCACCTGCATTATTGTGTATTTTTGCAGTCTCATAAAAAAGAAAAGACAATGAAAAAGTTCATGAAAGGAGTCCGGTTTACTCCTAAAAACTATTCCGACGAAGTAGAAGCCAAAATTCAACATTATAAGAAAGAAGGATATAAACTGCCGATGCGAAGCGCACTCCGCACCGAGGAGCAGTTGGCCGGTATCCGCGCAAGCGCCAAAATCAACACTGCCCTGCTGGATTATCTCTCCGAGAACATTCGCGAAGGCATGTCCACAGCTGAAATTGACCATATGGTGTATTGCTTCACCACAGACCACGACGCCATCCCCGCCCCCTTCATGTACGAAGGCTTCCCCAAAAGTGTGTGTACCAGCATCAACGATGTAGTGTGCCACGGCATTCCCAGCACCAGGGAATTCCTGAAAAGCGGTGATATTGTAAATGTCGATGTATCCACCATTTACAAAGGTTACTTTGCCGACGCATCACGCATGTTCATGATTGGCGAAGTCAGCCCCGACATGCAGAGACTGGTACAGGTCACCAAAGAATGCCGTGACATAGGCATACAGACCGCACAGCCCTGGGCACGCCTCGGTGACGTAGGCGCCGCCATCCAGGAGCATGCGGAAAAGAACGGATACAGCGTGGTACGCGACCTCTGCGGACATGGCTGCGGCGTCAAGTTCCACGAAGAACCGGATGTGGAACACTTCGGCAAACGTGGTACGGGCATGCTGATAGTGCCGGGCATGACGTTCACCATCGAACCGATGATTAACATGGGAAGCTACGAAGTCTTCATCTTCTCGGCCGTCGGCTCGTCCATCTGCAACGAAGCGATGTCCTTGGTGATGTTGTTGCCTCCGAGAGGGATGACCGCCAGGTGGCGCAAAATGTTCTTGTAATAGACAGATACGGTAGTAGTGTCGGCGCCAAGGTCGACCAAGACACAGCCCGAACGCCTCTCGGCGTCGGACAATACGCAGTCAGCCAATGCCAACGGAGCCAGATACATTTCGGCGATAGCTACCTCGGCTGTGTCGAAACACTTGTTTAGATTACGGTAGAACGTCTTGCGCCAAAGGATGTTAAGGAAGTTTCCTTCAAGCCGGCCGCACTGAATGCCTACGGGGTCAAGCTGGAACTGGTTGTCCACTTTGTACTCCTGAGTGGCCGCATCAAGGATTTCCTGGTCCTGGTAAGACATGTTTCGGTTGATGTCCATCAGCTCGTTGACCATATCCTGTGATACTATTGTGTCGTTGGGAAGGTCTTTCACTATTACGTTCTTGACGCTGCGGATTGACTGCCCACCCACTCCGACGTACACTTGGGCTATCTCCGACTTGAGCGACGACGACAATTTCTTGACGATGTTGGCAATGCACTGCACCGTCTGGTTTATGTTGTAAACGATTCCCTTGCGGATAAACGATGACGAGTCCTCCTTGACCACGGCAAGCACGGATATGCTTCCGTCGAGGTTTTTCTTGCCCGCTATGCCCGTCACTTTCGACGAACCGAGCTCTATTGCTACGATAAAGTCCTTTGCTGCCATACGTTTTATATTTATTTTCTTATTTCTTTGTTGCTCTGTCTATTTCTTCTTTTTGCATATTATCTGGTTGTCGAACTCAAGGTCGATGTACGAATACTTGTTCCATCCGGCCTTGCTGAGCCCGTATTTGTAGAACTTGGCAAGGCGGTCGAGCTTCGTTTCAACGAATTCGGCGGTCAATCTTTTGCGCCGGTTGATGTACTTTGTCTGCGGAAGCGTGCCCAGATACACTATATGTTCGCCCACCCGGGGCACCAGCTCGACGCCAAGGTCGGGCAGGATGTTGATTTGTACGATTTGATTACGCCAGAACTCGTCTTTCATAATCTCGATGGCAAGATTGGCAAGATAGCTCCTTGCGTACCATTTGGATATGTACCCGGTGGCAATTATAAGGTCTGACGTATAATTGGAGTTAGGCATTATGCCTCCATGGTCGTCAAGATAATAGTCGTCGCCGGCACTGTTCTTCACACGTACTATGGGCAACCGCTGGGTTATCATTATCTCCACGCAGCCGTCCTTGGTCTTATAACACTGGGCAGTCTTCACGAAAGGGCTGTCCTTCAGCTTGTCCTCGATGTCACGCGGATTGACATCCGCCATGCGCTTCTTGAACGGATACAGCCTGTTTTTCTCCAGGATACGCTTTATCTCGGCCGCGCTGAGAAATCCGTTGGTACTCTCGTCCTCAATGTTTATCACCACCTTGGTACATAAAGGATAGGTATCCTTAGGATTGTTGAATGACGTCATTGCCAACAATACGTAAACTGCGAGGGCAACGCAGAGGACGACTGTCAACGCTCTTTTGAGCTTATATTTCATTTATTCGTACTTGCTTAACAGTATTTTTTCTATTTGCGGAACGTAATTGTCAAGGTCGCCGGCGCCCAGGACAATGAGAACCTCGAAGTCATGCTCCCTTACGTACTCAGGCACATCCTCCTTATGGAGCATGACCTTGGCCACTCCCGGGGCAAGATTGTCGTATATAAGCCGTGACGTAACTCCTGGTATAGGCTCCTCACGGGCAGGATATATATCACAGAGCAGCACCTCGTCGAGCAGGCTCAGGCTCTCGGCAAAGTCCTTGTAGAAGTCGCGCGTGCGGCTGTAGAGGTGTGGCTGGAATATGGCCGTGATTTTCTTGTCCTTGTAAAGCTCGCGAATGCTCATGGCGCTCTGGCGTATCTCCTTCGGATGGTGCGCGTAGTCGCTGAGGAACACGATACGGTCGGTCTTTATCTTGAAGTCAAACCGGCGCTCAACTCCCCGGTAAGTCCTCATACCGTACTTCAGCTCTTCGGCCGTGCAACCGTTGAGTTGGGCCATCGCCATGGCGGCCACGGCGTTCT
>OHUR01000815.1_pt1 | contig 9884 bp, 6 predicted proteins | sample 1579251 | NCBI WGS metagenome assembly OHUR01 (sample SAMEA3882528, study PRJEB24775) | human gut metagenome | biome: human-associated habitat; feature: intestine environment; material: feces | place: Netherlands | collected 2009/2010
GTGCCGCAGTCTTCTTCATTAATAATCACATCATGCGATACGTCAACCAGACGACGGGTCAGGTATCCGGCATCGGCCGTCTTCAAAGCGGTATCGGCAAGACCCTTACGGGCACCGTGGGTAGAGATAAAGTACTCCAACACGGACAGACCTTCCTTAAAGTTAGAAAGAATCGGGTTTTCGATAATCTGACCGCCTTCGGCACCTGCTTTCTGGGGCTTCGCCATCAAACCACGCATACCGGAGAGCTGACGAATCTGTTCCTTAGAACCACGGGCACCGGAATCCAGCATCATGTATACAGAGTTGAAACCCTGGTCATCGCTTGAAATGGTTTTCATCAGGATGTTGGACAACTCAGAGTTCACGTGCGTCCAGATATCGATTACCTGGTTGTAACGCTCGTTGTTCGTGATGAAACCCATGTTATAGTTATTGATTACCTGCTCTACTTCATCATAACCTTTCTGTACTAATGCTTCCTTCTCTTCCGGGATAATGATATCGCCCAAGTTGAACGACAAACCACCCTTGAAGGCCATGTAATAACCGAGGTTCTTGATTCCGTCGAGGAAGTCGGCTGCCTTGGCAACACCACACACCTTGATTACGTGACTGATGATGTCTCGGAGTGACTTCTTGGAGATAATCGTATTGATATATCCTGCTTCTGCCGGAACAATTTCGTTGACAATGACACGGCCCACGGAGGTATCGTGCATCATCTTGTCCACAATGTTACCATTCTCGTCAACGTCTTTCACTATTACGCTTACCGGAGCATGGATGTCGCACTTACCTTCATTGTAGGCAATCAGCGCTTCCTCAGGACCGTAGAATGTCAGGCCTTCACCCTTGGCACCCTTGCGCAGCTTCGTAATATAGTACAGACCAAGTACCATATCCTGAGCAGGCACAGTGATAGGAGCACCGTTGGCAGGGTTCAATATATTGTGTGACTGGAGCATTAGCATCTGTGCTTCCAGAATCGCTTCGTTGCTCAACGGCAAGTGCACGGCCATCTGGTCACCGTCGAAGTCGGCATTGAACGCCGTACATGCCAACGGGTGCAGCTGGATTGCCTTACCTTCAATCATTTTAGGCTGGAATGCCTGGATACCCAGACGGTGAAGTGTCGGGGCACGGTTCAACAGCACCGGATGCCCCTTCATCACGTGTTCCAAAATGTCCCAGATAACGGGTTCCTTGCGGTCTACAATCTTCTTGGCGCTCTTTACCGTCTTCACGATACCACGCTCAATGAGCTTACGAATGATGAACGGCTTGTAAAGCTCGGCTGCCATCAGTTTAGGGATACCGCATTCGCCCATCTTCAGCTCCGGACCTACAACGATTACAGAACGTGCGGAATAGTCGACACGCTTACCCAACAAGTTCTGACGGAAACGTCCTTGCTTACCCTTCAAACTGTCGGAAAGTGACTTCAACGGACGGTTAGCGTCGGTCTTCACTGCACTCGATTTACGGGAGTTATCAAACAGAGAGTCGACAGCTTCCTGCAACATACGTTTTTCATTACGCAAAATCACTTCAGGAGCCTTGATTTCAATCAATCTCTTCAGACGGTTGTTACGGATGATGACACGACGGTAAAGGTCGTTCAAGTCAGAAGTTGCGAAACGGCCGCCATCCAATGGGACCAACGGACGAAGTTCGGGTGGAATAACCGGTACAATGCGTACAATCATCCACTCGGGCTTGTTGCGTCCGCGTGATGCACGGAACGACTCAACTACCTGAAGACGTTTCAGAGCTTCGGTCTTGCGTTGCTGTGAAGCATCGCTTCCGGCACGGTTACGCAGTTCGTAAGACAAAGAGTCAAGGTCGAGGCGTGACAGCAAATCGTAGATAGCTTCCGCGCCCATCTTGGCAATGAACTTATTGGGATCTGAATCTTCGAGGAACTGGTTGTCTTTCGGCAACTTTTCCAGCAAGTCCAGGTATTCTCCTTCTTCAAGCAAGTCATACTGTGCCACTTCATCGGACAGTACACCCGGCTGAATGACAACATAACGCTCGTAATAGATAATGGCATCCAGCTTCTTGGTGGGCAAGCCCAACAAGTAACCGATTTTGTTGGGAAGTGAACGGAAGTACCAGATGTGAGCCACGGGCACAACGAGCTGGATGTGTCCCATACGCTCACGGCGCACTTTCTTTTCAGTCACTTCCACACCACAACGGTCGCAGACGATGCCTTTGTAACGGATACGCTTGTACTTACCGCAATGGCACTCGTAATCCTTGATAGGACCAAAGATGCGCTCGCAGAACAATCCGTCGCGTTCGGGCTTATACGTACGATAGTTGATGGTTTCAGGCTTTAAAACTTCACCACTCGAATTCTCAAGGATTTCCTCAGGAGAAGCCAAACCGATAGAGATTTTCGAGAAATTACTCTTTATCTTGTTATCTTTTCTAAAAGCCATAAATTTATTTAATTGATAATTGACAATGGAAAATTGAAATTGAAAAACTGAAAACCGATAATTGAGAATGGTAACTTGCATTATCCACTCTCAATTATCAATTATCCATTATTCTAAGTTGATGCTCAAGCCCAAACCTCTCAACTCGTGCAGCAATACGTTCAGTGACTCGGGGATACCCGGAGCAGGCATCGGTTCACCCTTCACGATTGCTTCATAAGCCTTGGAACGTCCTACAACGTCATCAGACTTGATAGTCAGGATTTCCTGCAGAATGTGTGCGGCACCGAACGCTTCGAGTGCCCAAACTTCCATTTCTCCAAAACGCTGACCACCGAACTGTGCCTTACCACCCAACGGCTGTTGCGTAATGAGTGAGTACGGACCGATGGAACGTGCGTGCATCTTGTCTTCAACCATGTGACCGAGCTTCAGCATGTAGGTCACACCTACCGTAGCCTGCTGCTCGAATGCTTCACCGGTACCACCATCATACAGCGTTGTCTTGCCGTAGCGAGGCAAGCCGGCCTTATCGGTCCATTCGTTCAAATCATCCAAAGATGCACCGTCAAAGATAGGAGTGGCAAACTTCACGCCCAGGTTTTTTCCGGCGCGCCCGAGAACGGCCTCGAATATCTGACCGATGTTCATACGTGAAGGCACACCCAACGGATTCAGCACGATGTCTACCGGAGTACCGTCAGCAAGGAACGGCATGTCTTCCTGACGAACGATTTTAGAAACTATACCCTTATTACCGTGTCGTCCTGCAAGTTTGTCACCTACGCTGATTTTACGTTTCTTGGCAACATATACCTTAGCCATCTGAAGAATACCAGAAGGCAGCTCATCACCGATTGTTATCGCGAACTTGCGGCGTTTCATCTCAGCGTCAAGCAGCTTGTACTTCTTTATGAAGTTCATGATAAGCTTCTGGATGAGTCCATTCGTATGTTCGTCAGAAGTCCAATTGTTTGACTGGATTCCGTCATACTCAAGATTCTTCAACTGAGCCATTGTAAACTTACTGCCCTTAGTTATGATCTCGGCACCTGTGTAATCCTTGATTCCCATAGATGTCTTGTCATCCGTCAGAGTAAGCAGCTTATCTACAAGAATATCCTTCAGGTCGTCTATCTTGGCTGCGTATTCCTCGTCTATCTTGGCAAGGACAACCTTGTCTTGCTGTTTCGAAGCACGAGTCTTGACTGCACGTGAGAACAGTTTTTTATCAATTACGACACCTGTAAGTGACGGATTGGCCTTCAACGAAGAGTCCTTCACATCGCCAGCCTTATCGCCGAAAATAGCACGAAGAAGTTTCTCTTCCGGAGACGGGTCGCTCTCACCCTTAGGCGAAATCTTACCGATAAGGATATCACCCGGCTCGACACGAGCACCTACACGGATAATACCGTTGTCATCAAGGTCCTTGGTTGCCTCTTCACTGACGTTAGGGATGTCACTGGTAAACTCTTCCATCCCTCGTTTGGTCTCACGCACATCGAGTGAATACTCATCAACGTGCACTGACGTAAGGATATCTTCACGAACAACACGCTCGTTAAGCACGATAGCGTCCTCGTAGTTGTAACCTTCCCATGTCATGAAACCGATAAGAGGATTTTTACCGAGAGCAAGCTCTCCGTTTTCTGTAGCATATCCTTCAGTGAGTATATCACCTTTCTTTACCCTCTGTCCCTTATTACAGATAGGACGAAGGTCTATTGTCATATTCTGGTTCGTACGACGGAACTTCGGTATTCTATATTCCTTGAGCGCTGGCTCAAAGCTTACAAATTCCTCTTCCTCAGTCCGGTCGTAGAGTATTCTTATTGTTGTCGCGTCTACATATTCGATAACTCCATCGCCCTCTGCCGTTATCATGGTGCGCGAGTCGACGCATACTTGTCTTTCTATACCAGTTCCTACGATAGGAGCTTCATTGTGCAACAAAGGTACTGCCTGGCGCATCATGTTACTTCCCATCAACGCACGGTGCGCATCGTCATGCTCCAGGAAAGGAATCAGGCCGGCAGCTATTGAAGCAATCTGTTGTGGCGACACGTCCATAAGGTCAACCTGCGACGGCGGAACAACAGGGGAATCAGCATCCTGACGGCATTTTACGACATCACGGATAAACGTTCCGTCATCGTTAAGCGGCGCATTACCTTGGCCGATAATGTGGTCTTCTTCCTCTTCCGCGGTAAGATAAACGATATGGTCATTATCCAAATCAACGACACCGTCCTTAACTTTACGATAAGGAGTCTCGATAAAGCCAAGATCATTAATCTTAGCATAAACACACAAAGACGAGATAAGACCGATGTTCGGGCCTTCAGGGCTCTCAATCGGGCAAAGTCGTCCATAGTGAGTATAGTGAACGTCACGGACCTCAAAGCCTGCACGCTCACGTGACAAACCGCCAGGACCAAGCGCTGACAGACGGCGCTTATGCGTTACCTCGGCAAGCGGGTTTGTCTGGTCCATGAACTGCGACAACGGGTTTGTTCCGAAGAAAGAATTTATAACGCTCGATATTGTCTTCGCGTTTATAAGGTCTGTCGGAGTGAACACCTCATTATCACGCACGTTCATGCGCTCACGTATAGTGCGGCTCATGCGGGCAAGGCCAATCGAGAACTGGTTGCTCAACTGCTCGCCAACGGTACGTACACGGCGGTTGCTCAAGTGGTCGATATCATCTACTGTTGCGTTTGAATTGACAAGCTGTATTAGATACTTGATAATCTCGATTATGTCCTCCTTGGTAAGGATGCGAACGTCCATATCCGTATCAAGCCCAAGCTTCTTGTCTATACGATAACGACCAACCGTACCCAAGTCGTAACGCTTGTCAGAGAAGAACAGATTTTGTATAACCTCACGTGCGCTTGCATCGTCTGCCGGGTCAGCATTTCTCAGCTGGCGATAGATATACAGCACAGCCTCCTTCTCGGAGTTACTGGGGTCTTTCTGCAAAGTATTGAAAATTATCGAATACTTACTTGCAGAATCAGCGTCCTTGTGAAGAAGGATTGTAGACGTTCCACTCTCGAGAATATCATCGATGTTGTCTTTGGTTATCTCAGTCTCGCGCTCCATGATTACCTCATTACGCTCGATTGACACAACTTCACCTGTATCCTCATCTACAAAATCCTCATTCCAGCTCTTCAATACCCTCGCTGCGAGCTTACGGCCGAGAACATCCTTCATGTTCTTCTTTGTAACCTTCACTTCCTCGGCCAAGTCGAATATCTGCAGGATATCCTTATCTGTCTCGAAACCAATGGCTCTCAAAAGAGTTGTAACGGGCAATTTCTTCTTACGGTCGATGTATGCGTACATCACATTGTTGATGTCTGTCGCAAACTCAATCCATGAACCCTTGAACGGAATGATACGTGCAGAATAAAGCACTGTACCGTTTGCATGCACTCCCTGACCAAAGAACACGCCAGGCGACCTATGCAACTGTGATACGACAACACGCTCGGCTCCATTTATTATAAATGTGCCATTATCCGTCATGTAAGGTATGGTGCCAAGGAATACGTCCTGTATGAATGTTCCGAAGTCCTCATGATCCGGATCAGTGCAATACAATTTCATCTTTGCCTTCAGGGGCACGCTATATGTGAGGCCACGCTCCAAACATTCATCAATAGTATAACGCGGCGGGTCAATATAGTAATCCAAGAACTCAAGAACGAAATTGTTTCTCGTGTCGGTTATAGGGAAATTCTCAGCGAATACCTTATACAAACCGTCATTCTTGCGTTCTTCAGGTGGAGTGTCCAACTGCAAGAAGTCCCTGAAAGACTTTAATTGCACATCGAGGAAATCCGGATATGGCATCGGATTCTTCACGCTGGCAAAATTTACTCTGTTATCAACAATTTTTGAAGCCATTACAGATTTATATTACCGTTATAAATGCCACCTTAGAATATTTTGAACGGCTGAAATGATAGTGTTACCCAACTTTGGTGCCGGCCAATATGCGGCGGTGGATGACCGCATAATCAAATAAAGACACAAAAAGGTTAAGACTCTCCGACTGGGAGAATCTTAACCCCTAATATTTCTGTTGACAAAATTATTTCAGCTCAACCTTAGCGCCGGCCTCTTCGATAGCCTTCTTCAGGTTCTCTGCCTCGTCCTTAGACATGCCTTCCTTCAAAGTAGAGGGAGCGCCGTCTACAAGTTCCTTAGCCTCTTTCAGACCGAGACCACAAGCCTCCTTAACGGCCTTAACAACCTGCAGTTTAGCTGCGCCAACCTCAGCGAGAACTACATCGAAAGATGTCTTCTCCTCAGCTGCGGCTGCATCACCACCTGCAGCAGGACCAGCAGCAACAGCAACAGCTGCAGCAGCAGGCTCAATTCCGTACTCGTCCTTCAGGACTGTTGCCAACTCGTTTACTTCCTTTACTGTCAAATTTACCAATTCTTCAGCAATAGCTTTGATATCTGCCATTTTATTCTAATTTTAATGTTTTTAAATGTTAAATGTTTGGGTGTTTAATTATTCAGGACGCTCGCCCAAGGTCTTGAGCACGCCATGGATGGTATGCGCACCTGATTGAAGAGCTGAAACAACGTTCTTTGCCGGAGACTGGAGCAAAGCAACAATCTCTGCGATAACCTCGTTCTTGCTCTTGAGAGCTGCAAGTTCCTCCAACTTATCAGCGCCGACGTAAATGCTTTCCTCAGCATAAGCTGCCTTCAAAGAAGGGATACCCTCTTTTGCATAAGTCTTGAGCATTTTAGCCGGTACATTGGCGGTATTGCAGAAAAGCACGGCGGTACTGCCTTTCAGACAGCCGTACAAAGGTTCATAATCAACATCTGAAGCCTCGAAAGCCTTATGGAGAAGAGTATTCTTCACCACGACCATCTTGATTTCATGCTTGAAGCAATCACGACGGAGCTTGCTTGTTGCGCCTGCATTCAGACCCGTAACGTCAACGAGGTAGAAATGAGCGTACTCCTTAAGCTTCTCGCCAAGTTCAACAACTATAGTATCTTTTACTTCTTTCTTCATCTTACAAAACTTTTAGAGTTATTCAACTGATTTAGGATCAATCTTGACACCCTTACTCATAGTGCTCGAAATAAAGATACTCTTGACGTATGTACCTTTAGCAGCAGCAGGCTTCAACTTAATTACAGTAGAGATAAACTCCTTTGCATTCTGGAATATCTGTTCCGGAGTGAAAGAGACTTTACCTATAGAAGCATGGATAATACCGGTTTTGTCAACCTTGAAGTCTATTTTACCCTGCTTTACCTCTTTTACCGCTTTTGCAACGTCCATGGTTACGGTGCCGCTCTTAGGGTTAGGCATCAAGCCACGCGGACCGAGTACACGTCCCAAGGGTCCTATCTTACCCATGCACGACGGCATCGTGATAATTACGTCAATATCTGTCCAACCACCCTTGATCTTTTCGATATACTCGTCAAGACCAACATAGTCAGCACCTGCCTCTTTCGCAGCAGCCTCAGCATCCGGTGTACAAAGGCAAAGCACGCGGGTTACCTTACCCGTGCCGTTGGGAAGAGAAACAACGCCTCTAACCATCTGGTTTGCCTTACGCGGGTCAACGCCCAAACGTACATCGATATCTACGGAAGCATCAAACTTGGTCGTGGTAATTTCCTTGACCAGTTCGGCAGCTTCTTTCAAAGAGTATGCTTTCCCTGCTTCAACCTTATCAGCTACTGATTTTTGATTTTTTGTCAGTTTACTCATTTTCTTAATTGAAGTTATAAATTATTTACCAGGGAAGTCCCCTTTTACAGTGATGCCCATGCTTCTTGCAGTACCGGCTACAAGCTTCATAGCCGACTCTACCGTAAAACAGTTGAGGTCTGCCATCTTGTCCTCGGCGATTGCACGAACCTGCTCCCATGTAACTGAAGCTACCTTCTTACGGTTAGGCTCGGCCGAACCGCTCTTAATCTTGGCTGCCTCCATAAGCTGAACGGCTGCAGGAGGGGTCTTGATTTCGAAGCTGTATGACTTGTCAGCATAGTAAGTGATAACGACTGGAAGAACTTTTCCGGCCTTATCCTGGGTTCTGGCGTTGAACTCCTTGCAGAATCCCATGATGTTGATACCCTTAGAACCAAGGGCAGGACCAACGGGAGGTGAAGGATTGGCAGCGCCACCTTTAATCTGTAATTTGATTAATCCAGCAACTTCTTTAGCCATTTCTTTTGTTATTAAATAATTGATTTATATAAAAGAACAGCCACATCCGTAACAATGCGTTATTCTTTTGCAACTTGCATAAAACCGAGTTCAAGCGGTGTCTTTCGCCCGAAAATCTTTACCATGACCTTAAGTTTATGCTTCTCGGTATTAACCTCTTCGATAACACCGCTGAAGCCACTGAACGGTCCATCCGTAACCTTGACAGTCTCATCAACACTGAAGGGGATGTTGACTTCCTCAGCCAGCTCCGACTCTTCAGCCGTTCCGAGAATACGGTTGATGTCAGCCTGCTTCACCGGGGTAGGAGACTCCATACCTCCAAGGAAGCCAAGCACGTTAGGCATGAAGCGCAACGCATGCGCCACGTCACCCTTCAAATCTGCCTCGACGAGCACGTAGCCGGGAAGAGCTATCTTCTCCTTAACTACACGCTTGCCGTTACGCAGCGTCGCATGCTTCTCCATAGGTATAAGAACCTGAGAGACATGTGAAGAGAGCAACGTGTTATGCTTCAGTTCGGCCTCGATATATTCCTTTACCTTAGCCTCCTTACCGCTAACAGCGCGCAGGACATACCATTTCTTACCTGAATCAGCCATTTCCTCTTTTAGGGTTTAATTAGGATAGATTGCGCTCATGACAAACCGGAACACGGAGTCCATAATGAACACCACAACAGCAATGATCAAGGAAGCAGATAATACAACCATTGCTGAGTGAGTAAGTTCGGCCCGTGTAGGCCATGACGTCTTATGCACAAGTTCGTTGTAACAAGCCTTGCAATAATTTGTTATCTTCGTAAACATATTATCTTTCTTTAGCACGGGAAGAGAGGCTCGAACTCCCGACACTCGGTTTTGGAGACCGATGCTCTACCAACTGAGCTATTCCCGTAAAAATAGTTCCCGAATTCCTCCGGGAACTATCAGTCTATCTATTATAAGATATTATTAGTCAAGAAGTTCAGTAATCTGACCAGCACCTACTGTACGACCACCTTCACGGATAGCGAAACGCAAACCTACGTTCAATGCTACCGGGTAGATCAGTTCTACAGTGATTTCTACGTTATCACCAGGCATTACCATTTCAGTTCCTTCCGGCAAAGTGATTTCACCTGTACAGTCCATAGTACGCAAGTAGAACTGAGGACGGTATTTGTTGTGGAACGGAGTGTGACGACCACCTTCTTCTTTCTTCAA